>Ga0187893_10005177_pt1 | contig 23750 bp, 17 predicted proteins | sample MA1701074metaG_FD_139574 | JGI IMG/M metagenome (GOLD analysis project Ga0187893, IMG submission 139574) | White microbial mat communities from a basaltic lava cave in the Kipuka Kanohina Cave System on the Island of Hawaii, USA - MA170107-4 metaG ...
ATCGTGCGCATTCGGAGTCTATGTGACAAAACTGACGCCAAGACAATGGTGCTCCCTACCCTCTCGGAACTGATGAGAGATCAGCAGTTCACGAGTCAACTGCGGGAAGTTTCTTATGACGATCTGTTGGGACGCAAAGCGATTCGCTTTTGCCGCGACACGGATCGAAAGCTTCTCGAGGGAGAGATTCGGAACAAAACGGTTTTGGTGACAGGTGCTGGAGGGTCGATCGGATCAGAACTCTGTCGGCAGATAGCTCAGCACAGTCCGCGCCTGCTGATACTTCTCGAGAGGCACGAAAATAGCTTATATGACCTCGAGTTGGATCTGCGGAAAGAGTTTCCCGACCAAGCATTCCTGCCCGTGGTAGGCGATATTCTTGACGTTGACAAAATTGACAGACTTTTGGGCGCCAACAGCGTCAATCTTGTCTACCATGCTGCCGCGTATAAGCATGTTCCTATGATGGAGCGTGAACCGATCGAGGCAATACGAAACAACGTTTTTGGAACCTTGAACTTGGCCCGACTTGCCCGAACTCGTAACGTGGAGAAGTTCATTCTGATCTCGTCGGATAAGGCTGTTCGACCGACGAACATTATGGGGACTACAAAGCGGGTTGCCGAACTGATCATGAAGGCGATGCTCGGGGGGAACACAAAATTTGTTGCGGTTCGCTTCGGAAACGTGCTCGGAAGCAACGGAAGTGTGATTCCGGTGTTTAGGAAGCAGATTGCGAACGGCGGACCAGTGACGGTAACTCACTCCGAAGCGACCCGCTACTTCATGTCTATTTCAGAAGCTGTACAGTTGGTAATGGTCGCGGGAACTCTCGGCAACGGCGGAGAAATCTTCCTGCTAGATATGGGCGAGCCGGTAAAGATCACCGACCTGGCTAGAAGATTGATCAGTTTGACAGGGTTGCAGCCAGACAAAGACGTTGAAATTGTCTTTACTGGCTTGCGTCCAGGAGAGAAGCTTCATGAGGAACTATATTGGCAAGGTGAGGGAATCATACCCACCGAAAACAAGAAGATCACGATGTGGACACCGGACGCGTTAGACGCCGCGACCTTGTTTTCTCAATTGACCGAGCTCGAAAAATCAATTGAGACAACCGACCTGCGAAGGGTCATGGCTACTCTGGGTGAGTTGGTTCCCGAAGCTAAGATTGGCATTGGAGCAGTTCCACAGGCTGTTCCTCGCAGAAATTCACGGACTCCGATGGCGGCCAATCTCAGGAACTCGGAAGAGTCCAAGTCTCACCAGCTTGAGACATACTCTCAGAAAAAAGCAGTAAGCATGCCAGCTTAGAAAAACTGCGTGTCGCGAAACATCAGCCGAAAACAACCTCGCTAACGATCCCAGTCAGCAGTGACTTTAGTGAGCTGCAAAGCAAAACTCAACGCCAACAACCAGGGAGCAGTCGACCTACCCCGCTGATTGATTTGCCTGAGGAGATTTTGCTTAAGTCGTTTCCGCATTGTTAACACCGAAAACTTCAGTTGCTGGATGATGGAATCCTCTTTGGCTTGGGCGCTGGAGTTTGCCCGCTTGGCGCCATCGATAGGATTCATAACCGGGTTTGCAATGCGTCAGCAGCAGAGCAGCCCATCGTTCGGGTTCTGCAAACTCGTTGGGTGAAACACCGCCAGCTACTCCACTAGTCCCAACCAGCCTGCGACAGTACGAAGCGATTTCTACGCGTACGAGCTTTGCCACCGCACATAAGCGTCGAGTTCCTGAATCCTCTTCTGATGTGCCCAAAGTGATGAGAAAGCCAGCACAGATGCAAAGCGACGCAAAAGACTGAGCGAGAAGCCAAGCACTTCTCTTCCTCACGCTCGGAATCAGAAACAAGGTGGAGAAGAAGCGCAAAAACTATAAACCCTCCCAGGTAGCCGAAGGTGTTCTCGATCATTCTGTCCACCGCCAATCTATGGAAATTTGTTCTGTAGGTTTGGGTTATTCAATCGAACCCAAGGTTTCAAATGCACGTCGGGAGTCAGGTGTAGCAGGCGGTTCACGGCAGGAACGCGAAGCGGCTGGTAATGAGCTAACGAGCGTCCAGAGCTAAAGGCGACGTGGCCGTGTGTGGCGAGACCAGAGATTTCGAGAACGACCGAGGCAAAGCTCAATCTCCAGGGAGAACTGATACCCGACGCCAGTGGAGACAGCTGGGACAGCTGGGGAAGCGACGGTAAGCAAGCTTCGGTGCGCTTCTCGTCGAGCGGCTCCCGCAAAACTCGAGCTGACCGCTAACGGTTCGGCACTATCGCGTAGTTTCTGATCCGCCCATGTGCCGGTCCAGCCATCGCCAACCCAGACATGCGACTGCCAGGCATGCCGTTGACATGATGAAGCTAAGAGCTTTGAGTTGCCATGCGTCTTTGGTGACGCCGAAAAGCATGTCGTAGACTGGCTGGATTGTCCAGGCATCCCCTGGTGGCGACGCATGATGTGAGTAGAAAACGTACACAAAGTGGACGTTTAGCAGGAAGCAAACTGACAGGATCGTCAGCGCCCTTCGGAACGGGCGGTAGCCAACGAACGGCGCGAACGCTACGACGGCCAGGTAGCTGTAGCGCTCGTGCATGCGCGTCAAAAGAGCAAAGGCCGCGCACGTCAATGCAACGGCGCCGAACAATGCAACGGCACTTGCATCGATTCGTCGAGCAAGCGATTGCCACGCCCGCCCTGCGATCGCGATCGTCGCTGCCGCGAAGGCGACGAGGCCAACCTGTAGTGCGGCGACACCCCGGACGGTCACGGCTTCGGAGCCAGCGTCAAAACGATAGAACCCGGTGGCGCCCCATAGGTTGAACGCCCACAGGCTTGTGAACGGATACACTGATCCGGAATTGCGGTAAAAAGCGGGAATTTCGGTGAGACCGACGCCGAATGGTCGGAACATCGCCACCACCACTGCCACCCCCAGCATCCCGAGCAGGCCGACACGCACGGCAACGGCCGACCAGGCACGAAGTGAGGAGGCCTCCCTGACGAAATGACGATGGATCAAGACTAAACCAACGACGGGAAGCGCCGGCAATGCCTGCGCCTTGGTTGCGACGGCCATTGCCAGCAGCGCAACTCCGCACGCCTCTCGCGGGACGCTCTGCCGGCCAGTCGCCAGCGCGTAAATCCCCGCCAAGACAAGCAATGCTACGACCGACTCGACCTGTCCCCACACGGCCGAGATGAGGATCAATCCCCGGGTTGAGGAGAATCGCGACCGCCGCCGCCGCTCGTGTTTGAGATTTGGCGCGCCGAGTTCCTGGTGTGATGCGCGCCGCGAGCAATAGTGCCAAGACTCCGACACCGAGGTCTGCGACCATGGCCGGAAGCTTCAGCATGGCTACGGATGGTGGGCTGCCGCTCAGCAAGCGCGATACCTTGCCGAGTGCATGGAGTAGGTAGAGGTAACCAGGCAGGTAGTCGGCGAAATACCCCGGGGCGTAAAAATGGGCCAGTCCGACTTCCACGAGCCGGTCCGACCATTGCCGAAACAAGGAGACATCGAAGCGAAGCCCCCCGCTGTGGCGTGCGAGGATCAGCCGGATGAACAGGCTGAGTGCGAACAGGCACAACAGGCCGCAAGGAGTCCCGAACCAGGAGGCGAGGCGCACACCAATCCTACGTGTGCTAGGGATGTCGTCTGAGCGGGTCGACATGATCATGATCTGCCGTACCGTCGGCGCAGACGATACAGTTCGAGAAGACCACGCACGACAACGCGGGGTCGAAGACCAGTCGGCGAGCCGGTTTCACGGGGCCGATGTCGCACCTCGACCTGCGCTATCCTCAACCCTGCCCGGCGTGCTGCTACACACAGCTCCAGGGAGATGCCCGCTCCATCAGAGCGAAGATTGAAGCCGTTGACAGCAGCCCGATCGAGCAGCTTGAAGCCGCAGTCGATGTCACTCACGATGAATCCGAAGGCAAGCCGGCATAATTGATTCCAGGAGCGGCCCGCCCATATGCGTCGCCAATTGTCGGCTCGCTGAGTGCGGATGCCTATGATGACACGCGCATCCTCCGCGAGCGACACCAGCTTCTCGAGCTCCTCCGGATCGAACTGGTTGTCACAGTCCATCTGGAAGATCCACGGCTGAGTCGCAGCAGCGAAGCCGCTGCGAAGCGCGGCGCCGTAACCGCGGTTGCACCCGTGCGAGACGACGCGCGCACCCGCCAAGCGCGCCTCGTCCGTGGTACTGTCGGTCGACCCATCATCGACCACGATGACCTCGACTTGATTTGCGAGCCTTGTTGCCGCAGTCCGCGCACGATCTACGGCCCTCCAAACGTTGCCCTGTTCGTTCAACGCAGGCAAGACGACCGAGATGCCTTCTACGTGGGGGGTCGTCATATCCAACACCATCCCGGAGGCGGCGGCATTGGTTGCGTCACCGGCTTCTTGTTTGTGCCGGACAGCGCCGGGCCGCAGTCGGTGAAGAACATGCGTCGCTCCCACTCTCGGTAACTCAGGGTGTTGCCTACGAGGAGCGGGCGGAAGAACAAGAACATGCCGATCGTGGACACGACCAATCCACCAATCGCAATCGTCCGGATGTATCGTGCAGAGATGCCGGCAACCACGTGCGCAACTGCCAGACACAAGAAGGGTACGGCGGGGAGTAGGTAATAGAGGAAAGATTCTTGCCTCGTTACGACGAGCCACGGGACGTAGCCTGCGGCGAAGCCAGCAACAACGACCGTCTCAGGCGCTTGGAGCTGACGCCGACGCAGCGCTTGCAAGGTGGTCGCGACGAGCGCGACAAGGCCGGTCCACCACACCAACGGGTTCCCCAACGCGAGGATCTCCTGGTATCTGCCTTCCCCGAGATCTCGGATGTAGAAGAGCACCGGGCGCCTGATGAACGGCCACGACCATGCGGGCGACGCGTAGGGATGCGTGAAGAGTGAGCCGGTGTGGTGGACAATCATCAGATGCTGGCGTGCGATAAAGGCGCGCGTCCAAGACCCCTCCGCCCATGGCCACGCGAGAAGCGTTCCCTCCAGCCTTCCTGAGTAGGATAGGACATAGACGACGGCTGGCACGAGCATCAGCGCGACAACCAGCAGCGCCCCCTCTTCGCGCGCGACACGTCGATAGCGATGGGAATCATCTTTCAGGCGCGCGGCTTCCTGCATGAACGCGAGCAGGCAGATCACTGCCAATAGGTACCCACCGGACCACTTGGACGCTGTGGCTGCGCCGCCCGCTAATCCCGCGCCCAGCAGCCAAGGCCGCATCAAAAGTCGATGGAAAAACGGATTGCGGGAAGGGGTTTGCGTCCCTGCGCTGCGATCGCGGTCGTAGAGCAGGCAGAGGAATGAGCCTAACCCTGAGAACACCACGAAGATGTCGAGCATTGCGGTGCGCGACATCACAAAATGGAGAAAATCGAACGCTAGGAGTCCGGCGGCAAGCGAGGCGGCCAAAGTGGAACCGAGCAGTCTTCGTGCCAGCAAGTACAAGATCGCAACGCTCAGCGCGCCCGCCACGAGCGGTGCCAGCCGCCACCCAGCAGGAGTGAATCCCAAGAGTCGGATGCCGGCTCCGATCAGCCACTTGCCCAACGGAGGATGCACGACGCTGATCTCGGTGTCGATTAAACAGCGACCGTTCGGACCGAGCACGTAAAGGCAACCGTCGGACGCATAGAACTCGTCGAACACAAACCCGCGAGGCTGCGTGATGCCCGCAAAACGCAGCCCGCCTGCCAGCAAAGTAAGGACCACGACCAGGCAAGTATCAATCATGCTCCAATGGTGCGCTTTGCCCAGACGCGTCTTTAACGTCGGCTGCCCACCGAGCGGTGTGGCGGACGACAAGATATCGGCGCCTATATTCGCCTCCTCTGATGGGATGGGCATCTTATGACCGCATGAAGAACGCGACTGTAAGTCCAAACACCAGCTGTGTCAAGCCCAGGAACCAAGTGGGTGTTGTACCAAAGTAGAAATGTCCTCCTCCTTCCCAAATGGAAAAGCCTCTTGCTCTAGGGCCCGCTTTCGGCCGGAGCTCGAGATTACCTCTCTGGATTGCAGCAGCTTGCAATCCCGAAACTATCGCTCAAGAAAGCGAGTGCCAGGGGTAGGATGCTGTGCGTTTGTCCAGCAACTAACGAGAGGGATGAGATTGGGTTCTGTCCGTTCGGTTGGATACTCGATGCGATGCCGTCGATGCTTCGTCGGAAATAAGATATTGCTAACCCTCTATTTCGTCGCGACGATTCTGGCGGTGCAGCTCACCGGCCCGTGAGTTCGGGCGGCGACCCAGCGCGAACGCGCACCCGACGAGCGCTACGACGATCAGCATCGGACTCGTGACCCATGCTTTATGGACCGTAAGACTGGGCAGCCCGTAGTGAACCATGCGAGCGCAGAAGCCCGATCTAAGGACGAGGCCGGCCCCAATGAGCGCGACTCCACCACTTGCGATCACTCGGGAACTACGGCTTCCGGCGTTGCTCTCGGTGAGGATCCCGAACGCCGCTAGCGGCCCCACATAAAATAGCAGTTGGTCGTAGGTGAGGTGGTAGAGTGAGGCGACGACGTACAACGTCACCAACGTCGCAACATATGGATCCGCCAGCGTCCGCGCGTCCTGGTCGCAGGCACGAACCGCGAGCACGAGAAGCCCGGTGGTGACGAGGAGGATGACCAGGTTCCAACCGAGGCCGATGAGTGCCGGGCCTCCCAGATGCGATACGAGACCGAGTGCGTCGATGCGGAGGTTGCGCGGGTTGGCCAAGTCACCCGGCGGCAGGCGCGAAAGGAGATCCAGGTTTTCGCCGATTGTCCGCAGGATCGCCATTGGATTGCCGGCCGCCCGGATGAACAATACCGCACCGGGTAAGCTCGTCACCGCGAGGATCGTCGCCGCACGCAGCAGGACCTTCCGGCAGCCGAGCACCCCCAGCGCGATGAAGATGGGAATCATGGACTGCGGCTTCAGCGCGACGAACGTGGCCCCGATTGCGGGAAGCCATGTCGCAGACGGGTCTTTGCGCAGACTGGCCACGAGCAGCGCCAGGCCAGCGAAGGCCAATCCTGAAAGCTGTCCGAGCTTGATAGTGATCTCCGCCGGCGCCGAGAGCACCACGAGGGCGCCGGCGGCTGCGGCACCAAAGTAGCTGTGAGCGGTACGCGGCGGTATCAGCAGCAGGACGCCGAGCCATATCAACGCAGCGTTGAGGACTGCCATCGCATCCGCGCTGCGGGATTGGCTCAATAGCGCGAGGGGCGCATGCACGAGCAAGGCAGTCGGTGCATACAACCCAGCTACCACGGGCACCTGGTACTGCCCAAAGTACTCCGCATCAGACGGGTCATAGGGATTGTGACCGGCTAGCAAGCCTCGGATTGGAGCCCAGACGTTGTAGACGAAATCCTGGCCGTCGTAGTAACGCATCGCGAAGGCCGACGTGGCCACCACGACGACGCCGAGCAGCAGCAGGGCTGTTCTACGATCGGCACCCACCGCCTCCAGCGTCCCACCTAGTCGAACAGTCCAACCTCGGGAGGTGATATTCATTGGTTCATCCAAAGAATAGCCAAGACCAAACTGGTTCGCTAATTGCACGCCGCCCAACCTGGCGACTGTGACCAATCAGTTTGGTCTCCGATCGCGAAACGACCCCCCAGGGCGGGAAAACCAGGCAATCCGACTTGCGCGATCCTGATTATCGTATGGTAGGAGGGAGGAACACAACACTCGAGCAGCGCACTACTCGACATCACGAGGGCGAGAAATCGAATGCAAGCCCTGCACCAAGCTGGGCACCAGGGGTCGAGTCGATTACCTGACGCGCAATCACCTACCCGTCATCCGACTGTTGGGTTGTGCTCCGAGCAGACACTGCTCGAACGGTGCATGGACGACGCTGAGTCTCGGTCAGACCTTGACCCTCTGAACCCGAAATAGGTAGGGGCAGACGTCGGGCGTGTGGACTGATCAAGGTTCGAGCGCCTGTTTACCGGGCACCACCGTGACTAACCGACCATCATCGAGGTGAAGCAAAACCTGTCCGATCGGCACGGACTGGGGGCTGTCGACGCCGAACGGCTGTCGCTGTGAGTAGAAGAGCATCCAGGGCAAGAGGTCTGTGAGACCAGAGCCCCCGAACATGTGGTAGGCATAACGCTGGGTTCGCGGCCAGCGTAGGGCGCGGGCCTGAACACCGATGTCCGCTGCGTGACGACGGTGGTCTTGTTCCTTCGACGGTTGCCACATCGTGATACCGAGCGCTGCGACGAGCGCGCTGCCGAGCATCAAAGGTGCGGCGCGGGGCCATGAAGGACGGGAGAGCCACCGGGCCACGGCGTCGGCTACGACCGCGGCACTGAGTGTCAATGGCAACAGGATGCAGTAGAGCCAGTAGTTATGGTCGTAGGCACCGTTTCTGAACACCAGCGCGTACCCGAGCACGGTGCCGAGAGAGACGGCCACGAGTGGCTGGGTTCGTCGGTCTAAGATACCCAGAGCAGCGACCAGGATGACCAACCAGCTCCCGACTGGGAACAGGTCAGCGAAGTACCGCATCTGCTGGCGCGCCATCTGGCGAAAGGTTACCCGGCCGACATCGCCTGCGCCAACGCGGTGAACCGCACGATGCATAAACTCTCCAAGGTTGCCGTCGTACGACCACAAGATCCAGCCACCGATCAGTATGGCCGAGACCATGGTGCCTGCGAGCACGGCTATGCCGGCCCGCCGGCGCCGGGTGATGAGTAGCAGCACAACCGCGACAGAGGCGGCGCAGAGTCCTGCTTGCCATGAGGTAAGCGTCGCAAAACCCGCCACCGCTGTGAACGTCCATGAGGGCGGTTCGTCGCCGAGCCGCGTCTGCTGCCAGAGAAGGATCAGAGCCGTCATGGGCGCGAGCCCGAGGGCGTGGGGCTCGGTCATTGCCCCGAACATGAGGAACATCGGCGTGGCGCACGCGAAGAGCAAGCCAACGGATGCTGGGCCAGATGGCAGCCTGCAGGCGGCTAACAAGAGTACGAGCAACACCAAGACGACGAGCGAAGACCCCACCGCAGGGAGTCGGGCAGCGATCTCAATCGGGCCTGGCGCGGCCAGCGCCACGGCATTCTCCAAGTAAACGAGCGGCGGATGGTGGGCGTAGATGACCCGATCGCCCGACAGGGTCCTCGACGAAGCGCCGAACCGGGAAGCAAACAGTCCCTCCTCCACGATGGCGCGCCCTCCAGTCATATACAATGCTGCGTTGAACCCGTCGTGCGATGGCCCGAACGGCGCCGACAACCGGTCCGAATCGCGACCGACGAATACAATGGCGACCGCCAGCCCAGCGATCCAAAGTAGCGAGTAACGCGATAGGTGGCTCCTGGGGGTCGCTTGGTCTGGGTGCGGTGCGGACTGGCGTTCAATCACGTGAGTTGGACAGCGAGGATGACGACGTCCGTTAAGTACAACATCAACAGCATCGCGAATACGCAACGTCCACTGTCTCGCAGCCGTGGCCATGGCGCCCACCACGTGTCAATCCGCTGAGCCTCGTGGGCGAAAAAGAACAAGTAGGCGAGTATCCCAGGGAATAGGAACTCTGCCTTCATCGTCGAGAAGTCGCGGTAGGAGAGGGAATACACGACGATGAACGCGACAAACCCCACGGCAGTGAGCGCGAGCAGCTCGTGGTCCGGGTTGGCCCTGTGTGAAGACCCCCGTAGTCGGCCCAGGACCAGCGCCGCGACCGAACGCAGCATCCCTGTCAGCAAGAACGCCGTCGGCAGCAGAGCAAGCACCAGAATCAACCGGCCGACGGTGAGGACGAGAGAGCTGGTGTTCTTCCATGAGGGCGGGTGTTGAGCGAAGTGACCAAAATGTGCCCGTCCGTACAGCTGGGACCAGAGTGATGTGCGGTGCAGGGGGTAGACCATGGCGTCGTTTGTAATCGTGGGATGCCGCAGCATGTCGAACAAGCGGAAGGTGAAGTACGTGTCCGAGACGGAGGTGGTACCAGGACGGTACACGTAGGTCCGATCCACCAGATGGGGCAACGGCGCCCGATCTCCGTTGATCGCGAATGGGTTGCCGGTGTCTTCCCAGTTGGGGAAATACGAGCCCAAAGCGACGGTGAACACCAGGAAGAGTGCAACGAAGATGGCGCTCAGTTTCAGCAGCTGTCGGTGTGAGACTCCAGCGACAGATTGACGTCCAACGATCGAAAGAACGAGCGCTGCAGCAACCGCGACGAACACCACCAAGCCGTTGCCCTTGGACAGCGCAGCGAACACGACCGAGGCACTCATGACGATGAAGGCTGGCCGTGCCCCCGTGCGGAAGAACTGGTAGCCTTCGAACAGTGCCAAGGTAGCAAAAAGGATCACGAACGAATCGTTCGTTGCTTGCGCGTTGAGACCGATCAGTGTTGGGTTGAGGGCCACCAGTGCAAACGTCAGCAGTCGAATTGGCGGCGAGATGTTCCATTGGCCGAGAGCCCGGCGCACCAGGAAGAGCGTGCCGATTCCCGCAGCGCAAGCTACTACCTGCGCCATCCGGATCTGCACCGCTCGAGACTGATAGGGGACCAAGTTCCAGAGGACGGCCACCGCGACGTGGTACAGCTTCGGCTGGAAACCCTCCCAGGCCTCACGCAGCCTTGGGAAGTGATGTTGATCAGCGATGATTCTGATGACCGTCAGGTGATCGTCGTTTGCCTCGGTGTTGACCATCGTCAGATACAGGCGCAACAGTACCGCGACGGCGAAAACTACACGCTCGGTCAGCGCGACCATAGAAGAACTTCATTTGGCATCGTGGTGGGAAGGAGTCGGAGGTCTCTTCCAAACCGGCTCTCGTTTAGCCAATGGACTTTGTCGGTGCATCCTGTTCAGCTGATCTTATGATACCAACCCCCAATGCTTAGTCTTTGCTTTTGCCCGGCGGCAGGTTCGACTGGCAAGACGAGATGAGCCGGCGAAGTCAGGACGTCAAACGCAATCATACTGTTGTACTCTGCCTCGATCTGTGTGAAACCTCCATCGCTGTGGACCACTCGCAGGAGTCCTCCAAACCCCGGCTCCCATCCTTGAGTCAAATAGATTACCAGTGCCAATTGACGGTTGCGATTGTCATCCGAGTGCGGACGCAAGAAGTCCCCTGGGATCATCGAGTGAGCACCGAAATCATCGCTCCAGCCCAAGGGCATCGCGCAAATCGCCTCGAAAAAGGACTTCAGTTCCGGGCGCTGGAACGCCTTGCGAAACTGCAGGTAGGTTAGCGCATTGGGACTCATCTGGAACTGAGGCTGTGTCCCTACCAATTTGTGGAGCCGGAAGAAACGATCCGGCTCAGCAGCTAGCGACCAGGGCTCTTCCTCCACGGCACCCGCGACCGAATACAAGCCATACTCAGGCTTGAATTCGCCTTCGTTCGCCAGGAATCGACTCAGTTTGTCTGCCACTAGCGGTAGCAGGAAGTCTTTGAGGACAACGAGTCGTGCCGGATGTGAAGTGAAAGCCGCCCGGTATGCCTCAAGAGCCCGATCTTCGAGGTGTTGAAGCTGAATCCAAGATTCCAGCCAACGGCGATCAATCATGCATTAGTTCCTTCTCGCCAAATTCCAAAGGAGACGCAGACCTACATTTCTGCAGGCAAAGGAAACAGAATGATCAAGTAGGAATTGTTGGTAGATCAGCAGGCGAAATGGAAAGTGGTTGAAGGAAGGAAGAAGGGCTGGCTAACCTTTGTGGGGTACCAGCCCTTTTGCTTCCAGAAATCCGACCCTTGGGGTCGAAATTCTAGGAGCCGGACAGACCTGAATTCTCCAGGAAGCTGTCAAGGTGACAGTTTTCCTTACAACCCTTTACGTTGCCACCCGGGGTTGCGAAAGTGTGATCGCCAATCGGTCCAAACTCGATCACAGTTGGTGCTTTGTAAGTCTTCTTTGATTCGTCCATAGGCTTCCTGACTACTCTCCTGCCAAAGCCACATCTGCAGCCCGTCACCGGGAAATCCGATCTGAATTTAAGTGGAGGAACGATGGATTTCTATTTCTGATGACATGCTAGCCAACAGGCCCGGCGTCGTCAAGCAAATTCTTCTTCATCACCTCCTTTTCCTACTTTCATTCGAGCCATCTCATCCAGTCAAACGCAAGTATCCACCACTCGAAGAACAACCTCATCCAAGCTGGCCAAGTGCAGCGGGCGATGGAGGTTCCAAACAGAGGTCGCACTTGCCAGGCCGGTTAACTGCTTGAATGAGCGACGGAGCTGTGCGTCATTCTGAAACCGAAAGTTCAGGCTCCATAGATCCGGGATAGCCTTGCCTGGGTTCACACGCTCAAGGAGCGTGTCTCCAGACGATTCACGCAAAAAAACAATCGCTCTGATGGGCACTCGTTGACCATCACCAATCCGGTCCGAATTCAGTCCCAAGTGAATCCGATCGTTCCTTATGGAAACTACCGTAGTTCCCGGAGGGGCCTGCCCGTCAAAAATGTCGGGTCTTAGTCGAATCGACGTAGGCCCAGGAAATAAAAACGGCTCCGGCGCCAAACTGCAACAGGCCGTGTCTTCAGTCAGCAATCGATACCCCTGGCGGTGGAACCCAACAGCTAGTGTGGTTTTGCCGAATCGCCCAGGGGCAGCCAGAATAATTGCGCAGCCGTTAACTTCAACCGCAGCGGCGTGAAGCGCAAAGTCTCCGCGCTCCATGTAACAAATAGCCGCCGGAATACTCCATAACCGCTGCTCCCTGCGTATCTCGTCTTCATGCTCTGGGAGCCCAATCTTTCGAGCGGCAGGATCAATGCGGTACCACCCGGCATCGCTAGTCCAAAACTGAAAAATGCCATCAGAGCCGTAGAGCCTGGCGGTCACATCGGCGGTTGGGTCTGGCAAGGTCCACTCAAAAAGAAGGGTTTCTTGACGGGGAGCTTCGAAGGGCCCTGCCAACTCGGTGACTTCTAGAGTTTCTTGGCCGCCGCCTTTTCTGAGGAATCGAAGAGCACAGGACGAATTGACCCGGAAGCCAAAGCAGGATGGCTCCTCAGAGCATTCGGTGTGCCCATGCGAAGCTACCATTGGCTCAGAAACGCATGAATTCGTGCCAAATCGTATAGCCATATCCACTCGATCAAACCGAGATCTTGCCGTTCCAGTCGTTCTCCCAGACGCTTGTAATCGACGCCAGCTATCGGGTATCCAGGTTTCGAAAGGTATTGTTTCAACACCGCGTAATCCACTTGCGCCATGACATGATCATCGAAATAAGTCTTCTTTCTGCGGTCCAGGATTTCGTCTGGCACTCTGCCACGCAGAAGCTGTCGCATCAGAGTCTTTGAACGGAGATCTGGGTATTTGATTTCTGCCGGAAGGCTTAGAAAGAACTCCCACAAATCAATGTCGGAAAATGGGCGTCGCACACTCGCGCCCGCCAGGGCCGCGCACCCTTCGCCACCCTCCATGGTGATCGGGCATCCCTCCAACGGAAGTGTCTGAAGCGCCAACCAGCGATCTCGCCCTCGGGGTATGAGGTCATTCCGATAAGGCACTTCGTTGACTTTGCAGGAATCGAGCCAAGCCGGGATCCTTTTGGGAGAGTCCAGACCTCGCATCGACAGATACCAGTTCGCGATCCGTCCGGGAATGAATGGCAGTAACAGTTGCGAGGAGATCGCTTTCCACGATTTTCCCTGCGCCCGTTGGGTCGAGATGAGCCGTGCCAGAGGTAGCCACCTGCGGTGGACCAACAGATGTCCAGCCGCATGGTCTGGAAGATCTGCGAGACACTCGGCGACGTCTCCGGTAAGAATGTTCCGAAAGCCGTATTGACGAGCCTCGAGATAGAATTCGTGCATCTGCGGCGGGCTCATGCTTGGAATGGGTCCGTCGAGGACCCGACACCACTTTTCCAAATCGTCAAGAATCCTCACCTTGGGTGTAAAGGTGTATAGCTGCATGCCAAGATATTCAGTGACGTGTTGAATGCGAGAACTCTCGTCCACCTTCGGGTGATTTGGGAAGACCAGTGAGAGCGCGCTCAGCGGCTTGCCAGTCTTCTGCCTGTGCAGGGGAGCTGCATAGCCGGCGACAGCCGGAGAATCGACGCCTCCGCTGAGCGATATGACATCTTCCCCAGTCAGGCAGCGAGCGACGGCCTGCGCAAACAGTTCGTCAAACCTCTCCTTGACTTCCGCCGGCGATGCAAACTTTGCTGTCTCCAGAACTCTTCGTGGATGCCAGTAGGTCTGAGGGACACTGGTTCCCTTTCCATTAACGGAAAGAGTCGTGCCATGCGGAAGCCGAGATACACCTTTGAAAGCACTTGGGGAATTCTGGCGCATCCTTCCGTAGAAGATCCGCTCGAGGACCTCCATATCAGGCTCACGCTGGATACCGGCTCCGGCGATGACCTGTTTGACCTCAGTGGCAACAAAGAAACCTTGCGGCTCGTCCCGGTAGAAGAGGGGTTGAAACCCGAGGTGGTCTCGAAAGCACCACATGCGCTGCCCGTCCGTAACGACCCCGGCAAACACTCCCCGCATGCGGCTGGGAGCATCAGATCCGAAGGCTCGAAAGGCTGACACGGCAATATCCGCCGGGTTTGTCGAGGCGCATGGAAACTCTGTTGCTGTGAGATCCTTGGCTAGTTCTAGCGCGTTGTCCAGCTTGCCGGCGAACACCGCGCTGAACTCACCCTCCGCTGACGTCACCGAATCTATGTGATCAGGGGCGTTGCTTGTTCCGAGTAGCACGTTTCCGCAAGCTCGTAGCGAAACGTTACTCCCGCGATGCGGAGACGCCGCAAGCATCCGGCGAACCGCATCTGGATTAGGGCGTGCCGACCGCGACAATAAGGCAACAATTGATCCCATAAAGACGGTTCTTTACCTAAATAACTCCACCATTGAACTTCGTGTGCAGTCGTTTCGAAGGGGCATGTTTCTCACGAGTGGACCAGAGGCGGGGTCTCCGCACCTGTCTCCAGAGAAGCAGCTTCCATCTGGTTCCTCCAGGACTGTTCGTAGAGACCGCCGCTGGCGAGGAGTTCTCTGTGATTCCCGGACTCAACGATCCTGCCCTGTTTCATCACATGAATGGTGTCGGCTCGCATGGCGATGCTCAGGCGATGCGTGATGATGATTGCGGTGCGACCGCGGGCGAGGGTTCGGAATCTCTTGAACCACTCCGCTTCAGCCCACGAATCCATGAAGCTCGTGGGCTCATCCAGAACAATGATCTGCGCCTGCCTGAGATAGGCTCGAGCCAATGCTACCCTCTGCCACTCCCCGGCGCTGAGTTCCGTCCCTTCTGCAAACCATTTGCCCAGAATCGTTTCGTATCCCTTGGGCAGGCGAGCAATGACTTCATGGGCGCCGGCATCCCGCGCAGCTTCCTCAATCCGGGCGAGGTCGCTTTCAGCCTCGAGATCCCCCATCGAGATGTTTTGGCGGGCTAGTGCTTGATAGGGAACCGGAATCTGAAACAGGACTGTGATCATCTTGCGCAAGTCAGCAAGACAAAGCTCACGCAGGTCAATGCCATCAATTTCGACTTGGCCAGATTCGGGATCATAGAAGCGACAAAGCAGCTTGAGGAGCGTGGTCTTACCCGCGCCGTTAGCACCCACAATTGCAACGGTTCGCCCTGCGGGGACACTCAAGTTGAAATCGCGCAGGGCTACCCGATCAGTCCCGGGATATCGAAATGTGACATTACGGAAGTCGATGCCTGCCACCAAACCCGGAAGCGGAACGGGCTTCGGAGGGTCGACAACGCCCGGCTTCATGTCCAGAAACTCAAACAGGTTCACTAGAAACAAACTGTTCGTGTAAATCTGACCAACGTTGGTCAACAAAGCCCGCATCAGGCCTTGTCCCCGTTGAAACGCCTGATAAAAGAGCGCAATATCACCTAACGTGGCGTGGCCCAGGAATGCGCGCCAGACCATCCAGATGATCGTGCCTCCCGAGATCAACAGCGCCACAACTTCGGCAGCCAGCCGGGACACACTCTGTTTCTTCAGCAGGTTCAGGCGCTCTCCGCGTAGGTGCCGGCGCACTTCGCGATAAGCGTCACGAAAATAGCTCGCCAGGCCAAAAATCCGAATTTCTCCAGCGTGCCAAACCCCTGTGAGCACGGAGTCAAGGTACTCGCTTCGACGCCGTTCTGTCGTGGTGCTCTTCCACCAATCGTGGTAGCGCCGGCTGGAGCGAAGCACCACGTAAAATGCGGGCAGCGTACTCACAAACAGGGCTAGTGGCAGCCAGGTTCCGTATGGAATAAGCACGGCGGCCATAGCCAAAAGCGTGATACTGTTTTGCACCATGCTGCCGCTGCTTTCCAGCAACGCAAGGGGACGGCTGCTGGCGTCCGTGCGTGCACGGAAGAGATGATCGTAGTAGTCCGGTATCTCATAGAAGGCAAGATCCACCGAAGTCGACTGGCTGTGTACTAGATTGACGATGTGGTCCTGGATCAGTTCTGACTGGAGGGTGCCGATCCATTCCTGGCAAACCTTCAGCAGCTCAATGAGCAACAGAATAGCGCCCATGCCAAGAGCCACAAGGAAAACGGGCTGCATCTTCTCCCAGGATGTGCCTCGCCCAACGGTGTCGGCCAGGCCATCCACCAGCGGTCTCGTCAAATAGACCAACGCCACGGGCGTCAATCCCTGCACGGTCAATAGAAGGACCCAGGCGACAGTCCAGCCTCTTGACGCTGTCCAGATCAGTCCAAAGACGCGATGGAAATACGACAGCTTCAGCGCTGCGTCGTGAACTATGGAATTCACCGAATGATGGTCAGGTCGCACGGACATTTATGATCTCGTTACTGCCCCAACTGGTCTATCGCCAGCAATGGGGTGTAGTACTGCTCCTTCAACGCATCTCCCCCAATGATAACGGTACCCCCGCTTTCCAGCCAGGCATGGCCCAAGAACTTTCCTTTTTCATTCCGAGTTACGCCAATGCGCAACTGCGTCGGGTAATGCCGACGACCCAAAAGTACATGAGCGGCGAATGCTTGCATGAGACAGGTGCCAATCGAGGGAAAGTGTCTGCCCGCCACTCCAACCGCCCAAATAACTCCTGAGGGTTCATTCGCCGCCCGTGTGGCAGTTGAGGATCGTCCGTGGGCCGCTTTTGCCAGCAGCCTCCGTAATGTCTGAAATGGAAGCAGGGCAAGGCCGAGTCGAATTGCCATTAAAAGGAACACGGCTTGGACGAGAAGGAATCTGTCAGCCCAGGAAAGGCGCAGAAATTTCAGCACCCACGTCATCCCTTTACCTCGATAGGTACTTCAATGAGCCCAGCCGCATCCATGCGCTCGATGAAAGCTTGGATGTCGCGTTCGCAAACCTCCGCTGGCACATCGTATTCGCCAAGGATTGCATCGCGTATCGCTGTGACCGTGATCGGCTGTTCAATCAACGCCCAAATCCTGGCACCAACTTCATCGAGGCTATAGTAGATCCCCGACTTAAGATTCAGAATGATTGATTCACCATCCATATCGCAGCAAACCTGATTCGCTGTCCTCTTAACTACAGAAACATCTGAGATTTTGCACGCCATGGTATAACCTCGCATTCGTGGTGTGAGTCACTAACTCATGGAGGCGAGCTGGGATTATGATAGCTTCTGACCTTTCCCATCCACAGCAACTCCCCACTTACAATCGATAACTTCCATCACTAAAGCACGACTGCACCCAGAGCCAACACGGAATTAACAGCCATATTAATCAATAGCTTAATGGTCCATTCCGACACGAAGTGGAATCAATGTGAAAAGAGTTACCACAATCCGGGAAAAGTTTGCACCTAAGGTTACTTTCCTCCAGAAGAGACAGAAGGGATTTGCAATGTTGAGGAAATCTTTGTCATGGATCAGACTTGTGGGCTCACAGTTGATGGTATCTGCTTCGTCTTCTTCGCTGCCCTAATGGTCTCTTTGACAGCCGACGCTACAAACTTGGTTTGCTCCTGTGTCATTTCCGGATAGAGCGGAAGAGAGACCAGCCTAGGGTACAACTCCATTGCTCTGGGACAGTGTCGGGAGCTTAAGCTCTCATGGGAGGCATAGCAAGGGTGGAGTGGGATTGGAATGAAATGGACACTGGCGCCAACTCCCCTAGCCCGCAACTGTTGGATGAACTCAGATCGGTCGATTTCAAGCAGTTCCGTATTTAGGCGGAGCGCATATAGATGCCATGAGTGCCTGGAGGCTATGTCTTGGGGCGGCAACTCTAACTCCGCAACGTCGCCGAACAGTTGGTTGTATAGTTGCGCCTGATTTTCTCGAGCAGTAACGAAACGCTCCTGACGGCGCAGCTGGTGAATACCGATGGCCGATTGAATGTCACAAAGATTGTATTTGAATCCGCACTCGATGACCTCATAGTACCAGTTACCCTTTTCAGAATAACGATTCCATGCGTCTTTGCTAATGCCATGCAGGCAAAGGATACGCATCCTTTCTAGCAGAGACTCACGATGCGTTGTCACCATTCCTCCTTCACCTGTTGTTAGATTCTTGGTGGCATAAAAGCTGAAAGCTACCACGTCACTGCAACGGGCTTCGGAGGGAACACCTCCGCCAATCGGTAACCCTTTGTACTGAGAGCCGATAGCATGCGCCGCATCCTCTACGACGCGAAGATCATAACGCCGAGCCAAGTCCCAGATGGCGTCCATTTCGCAGGGAAGCCCACCTAGGTGCACCGGAAGGATGGCTCGGGTGCGTTTCGTGATTTGGGCGGCAATAGCCTCTGGGTCGATGTTACCGTCCGGTCCGATATCTGCTAGTACTGGAGTAGCACCCACGTGCAAGATCGTGTTGACCGTCGCGCAGAACGTTAAGGGGGTTGTGATGACCTCGTCCCCGTTCCCTACACCGAGAGCGGCCAAAGCCAGGTGCAACCCAGCCGTGCACGAGTTAACCCCAAGCGCAAAAGGAGCTTGAACGTAGTCTCGAAAATCCTGTTCGAACTGAGCCGTTCGGGGTCCGCTCGTCAGCCAACCGGACCTCAAGGTGTTAACCACTTCGGCAATCTCTTCCTCACCAATCGTTGGTACGTGGAACGGAATGAAGGGGTGTTCGCTCACGCTTATCTCCATGATATACACAATACCGGGGTCCTGCTTTGTTGGACCACCGGGCACAAACTACTCCACCTTGGGCCGGGCAAGAATCGCAATCTTCCGCAACCACATCGAACTTCGAATGCTGCGCCGTGGGGGGTTCTGGAAGGAGAAAACTGAGCTCCGATGAAGTCAGAGAAATGAGTTTGCCAGACCTTCGACATCGGGGAGCGCTGGAGCAGTCGTCTCATCGCGCACTTAGTTGCGCAATCGTCAACGTCGAGCCAACTTTCGACTGGTTTTTCATGAGACCCCCGCACTAGGACACAAGAAACAAAAAACATCACCCAAAATGTAATCACCATTTAGCACACAGGCTGCCAAATTTGTGGCATTGACAGTGCGCAGCTTAGAGAATGACGCCAAACGGGGATGGCAGTAGTCTCCCACAAACATGAAAATGTATGCCTTCTTGCGTGGGTCGTATGATCTTTGCCGCCCCTGAGACTATGGCTGGGGATTCCCTGCACATAGGACCTGAGAAAAATCTTCAATCGTGCTCGCAGCAGCTGGTGAGCCGCAACGAAATTCTACCTCAGCCTGGCCAGGGCCATTCCAGAACTTTCTTGGAGCAAGCTTGATAGATTAGGGGACTTCAGTTCAGCCATCAGACATCTTTTCCAACGACGTGGGCTGAAGGTGGTTCAGTTCGGGTTTAGAGCAAGTATTGCAAGGGAAAATGCGAAGCATTCGACGGTGGCGAAAATTCGGCCGGTGTCTCGTCTTTCAAACTACCGCAAGCGACACAAACCCCATCCGTCGCCGTGCCGTTGCGTGCGCTCCAAGAGAAGCTACTCTCCCAAATCAGCTAAGCAACTAACCTATGCGGGAGGGTTTCACACCCTATCTACGAGGGGGACCAACAGTCGCAGAGGAACGGTTGGCTATTTCTACGACAGGCTAAGGCTGCCACAGTGTCGGCTGAAATATCAAAACTGTGGAGCTCCCAAGGTAGGAGATTTCCTGACACTCCTGCAACTCTGATCAAGAGGTCTGGCGCATTTGTATCAAGCGAGACATCAAATTGATCCAGCGGGATTGACAAACCATCCCCACAGGCCTTGACGTAGGCCTCCTTGCGGGTCCAACAGTTGTAGAACGCCCGGAGTTTCAGGTCAGCGGCAATGGATTTAAAGGCAGTGCGCTCCGAGTCTGAAAAATAGCGCTCAACAAGAGCATCCATTTCTGGTATGGGCCTGATAACTTCGAGATCCACCCCAACCTCGTTTGTGCTCACAGCATAAATCGCCCGACCTGCGGAATGTGAGACATTGAAACTGACAGCCCTCAAGACACTTCCAGTCTGGGTCTTGACGTAGGGCTTCCCGTTTGCTCCATATCCGAAATTGATCCTCTCGGGATCCATCTCCAAACAGGTCCCCAAGATTTCTCTTAGCATGCCGCGGCACGCTACAAAGCGTCTCCGGTCTCTCTCGAAACGGAATCGAGAGGCCCTTTGATCCTCATCTTCAGACATTAGGTCCGAAAGTTGGATAAGACGCGATTCAGCGATGTTGTCAAGTCCGGCAATCCAAATCAGAACCTCTTTCTCATCTTGAAGCTGTAATTTTCTAACGTTCCTTGGAAGAGCCATGGAAGTAATCCGAGTTGGCCAGAGGGTACGTAAAAGAAGGGGACGAAACGAGCAGGATTTCTAATGGCGTGGCAAGCCAGGCTCGTTCGTTAGGAGCCGAGACGTCGGTTCCCTCTCAGAGCGGGCAGCTGGAATGAGATGGCTAGAGCTTTTGTAGCCCGAAGCTATCGCGCTTTCTCTCGCCCCTCATGGACTATCTTGGACGTGCCGGGGGAAAGAGTTCACATGATTAGAACCAACGACGACACGAAGGCTATGTTGCCCCCTCTCTGCTGATACGAGCTTGAAGGAGAGACTCCTTCAACCGATGTCCCCAGACCTCCACTTGAGGGCCTATTATCGCATCTAGGTGATCGCCCGGCAGATTGTGGATCTTCAAATCTCCTAAGACAAGTTCCTGCCACGCCGACAGAGAGCCAGTCGCATTCGACTGAGACTGTAGGAGAACGACCGGCCCATCATATGGCGATGGCATATATTTGCCTGCCGCCTTCTCGCTCGCTTCGAAGAAATAGAACATTCGCAGACGTGAAGGAATTCGTCGCCCAAGCCGAAAATAGGCGCAACATAACAGCATCTTAAGCGTTCGCGCAAGACGTTGTCTCTTATCCTTGATGCTGGCCAATAAGTAGCTCAAATATTCGCTGGGGCCTTCCTCCTTCAACTTTTTCCAGTGGCGACCAAGCACTCCACGGTCGGCAGACCCGGAGCTCCCAGAAGAAACCTCTCGTGTTGCTGCGTTCGAGAAATTGGGGGGGGAAGGATCAATCAAGATCAGCAGCCCGACTTGTTGCCCCGACTGTCGCAACTGCTGCGCCATTTCAAAAGCCACTAGTCCACCAAACGAAAAGCCCCCCACGAAATAATCACCCTGCGGGTGAACTGACCGCATTTGCCGCAGATAGTCTGCGGCCATCTCCTGAACTGTCTCTGGAGCTCTGGTTCCATCCTGCCCATGCGGCTCCAAGCCGTAACATGGCCTGTCTCCGAGGTGGCGGCTCAGCTCAAGGCTCCCTCCATGCAGAAAAAGGGGTGTCTGGGTACCTCCAGTTCGGAACGGTACCAGCAACGGAAGCCCCGGCAGCCTCCTCTTTTTCTTAAGTTCCTGAGCTAGGCCCTCGATGGTTGGAGATTGAAACAAGGTTGCGAGGGAAAATGTTTTGCCGAGCTCCTCCTCAACCCGAGCAATCAGTCGGATCGCATGCAGGGAATGCCCTCCCAAATCAAAGAAGCTATCGTTAATTCCAATCCGACTGACCCTCAGCAACTCTTGCCACATCTTCGTCAGCTTTCTCTCAATCTCATCGCGCGGTCCAACGTATCTCTCAGACGACCCGCTCTGTGCTCCCGAAACTGCCGGCAGCCCCCGCCGGTCTACCTTTCCGCTGGGGGTGAGTGGCAAGGCATCCAAGAAAACATAGGCTGAGGGCAACATGTACTCCGGCAACCTCTCGCTCAGAGACCTTCTTAGCTCTCGCTCTCCAGCCTCGGAGGGTTCGCCATGACTAACCACATAAGCAACTAGCCGCTGGTCGCCTGGAACCTCCTCCCGAACCACCACGACGGCCTCCCCAACTCTCGGCTGTTGGGCCAGCACGGACTCAATTTCGCCCAATTCGATACGAAACCCACGGAGCTTGACCTGATGATCGGAACGACCTAGAAACTCAATCTTTCCATCGCGGAGATACCGCACCAAATCACCTGTTTTGTAGAGTCGACCCGTCCGGAACGGATTAGGAATGAATTTCTCAGCCGTGACTTCCGGCCGATCGACGTAGCCTCGCGCTAGGCAGCTTCCCCCGATATACAATTCTCCAGCTACCCCAACGGGGACTGGTCTCAGTTGATCGTCCAGAACGTAGACTTGACAATTCGCGATAGGAGTTCCAATGGGCGGTCGCGGTTGCCACTGACTCTTCAAAGCGGGAAGTGTATAGGCTGTAACAACATGACTCTCTGATGGGCCGTATTGGTTGTGAAGGGAACACCCGGGGAGTTTCTCGAACAGCCCAAGGATTTTGGGAGTGATAATCAATTGCTCACCTGCCGTGTACACTTCCTTCAGGGTTGAAGGCAAAGCCCTAAGGGATACTGCGGCTTCAGCCAGCTGTTCCAGCGCAATGAACGGGAGGAACAAGCGACTTACTCGGTTGCTCTGAAGAAAATGTACGAGGGCGCGCGAGTCTCTGCGTACCTGTTCCTGAATCAACACCAATGTACCCCCAGTGCACCAGGTTGAAAAAATCTCTTGGAAGGAAACATCAAAACTAAGTGAGCTGAACTGAAGGGTCCGACCTGATTCTTTCGAGTTCGACACTCCCCGTTGCCAAATAATCAGGTTGAGTAGCGCCTCACGAGTCATGGCGACGCCTTTGGGTCTGCCAGTCGATCCCGAGGTGTAGATAACGTACGCCAGGCTCTCTGGGACCTTCTCAGAGCTTAGGTTCTCCGAGGGCTGTACTGAGACCGCTTCCGACTCTGAATCTAGACAGACGATCGACCATTCCTGGTCGGGAATCCTGTTTCGTAGCCTCTGCTGCGTAATCACGACTCTTGGATTGGCATCGGTCAGCATGAAGGCAAGGCGATCCTTTGGATAGGCGGTGTCCAATGGCACGTAGGCCCCACCTGCCTTGAGAACTCCTAACATGGCCACCATCGTTTCCAATGAGCGCTCCATATAGAGCCCCACCAAGACATCTGGTCCTACGCCCAGTTTCTTCAACCAATGAGCAAGCTGATTAGCTCGGCGGTTCAGGTCTGAGTACGCCAGGGTTTTCCCCTCAAATTCAACCGCCACGGCATCTGGAGTTCGGTCCACCTGGTTCTCGAACAGTATGTGAAGGTCTGAGTCTCGCGGATACTCTCGCTCCGTTCCGTTCCATTCCAACAAAAGTTGTCTCCGTTCTTCGGTAGTTAGAAGCGCCAATTCAAACAAGCGCTTGCCGGGATTTGCCAGAACATCAGCCAGTAGGGTTCGATAGTGGCTTAACCAGCGTTGGATCGTTTGGGCGGTAAAGAGGTCGG
>Ga0187893_10005178_pt1 | contig 23745 bp, 22 predicted proteins | sample MA1701074metaG_FD_139574 | JGI IMG/M metagenome (GOLD analysis project Ga0187893, IMG submission 139574) | White microbial mat communities from a basaltic lava cave in the Kipuka Kanohina Cave System on the Island of Hawaii, USA - MA170107-4 metaG ...
AAACTCGCCACTTCGGCGCCTTCGACATCCCTCCCCCCGACTGCCCATGGGGGGACAGAACGCCGCTCGGCTACTTGCCAGGCGGCCGGCTCAGCCTAGCATGTTTTGGGATAGGCTCTAAGTCGTGACGCCGGTGTCAGGAGCCGTCAGGCGCTTGACATTGCGGCGGTTCGCCAGTTATTCCTGGGATGGCATCCGCCGCCCGGGGCACACGCGATCGATGCTCTCTCTCTCTCTCTCTCTCTAAGCCTTCATCTCGCCATCGCTGGCCCTGCTCTAGCCCAGGCTGTTGTGCCTCAGGCGATCTTGGAGAGGCTTCGCTCCGGCCAGAGCGCCGAGGTGCTAGCCGAGTTCGACGTGGAGAACGCTCGGCGGCAGGCGCATGCAATGGCAACCGCTGCTGGCCGACCGTCTCACGGTCCCGAGGAGCTCGCATACAAGCGCACGGAGCTTGCCCGCATCAAAGCGGCCGCGCTGGAGGAGCTTCAGGGCGTCACGACGCTCCGCCAGCACGAGAACCTTCCGACGAGCCTATTGCGCATCGACACGGAGGGCGCGCTTCTCGCACTCCTCGCTAGATCCGGCGTGAGAGCCGTATTCGAGAATCGGCCCCTTGCGCCCTTCGTGGCAGAGACGCTTCCCTTCATCGATCAGCCAGCGGTATGGGGCGCGGGCCTGGGCGGAGCGGGAACCGCGGTGGCCATCATCGACTCGGGCGTGGATTACACACGCAATGTATTCGGGCCGTGCTCCGAACCGCCTGGAACGCCTGCGCCCGGAGACCCGGGCTGCCGCGTCGCGGCGACCTTCGAAGCCACTCTGCAGGATGACGGTGTCCTGGACGACTTCATGCATGGGACGAGAGTCTCCGGGATCATTGCTGAAGTGGCGCCCGAGACGAAGCTCGTCGTCGCTGACGTCTATCGATTCGAAGTCAGTCTGCCAGGATTCGTGACAGACGCGGAAACCATCACGGCGGCCATCAGCTGGATGATCGGAATTCAGAGTAGTTCTCTGAATATCGTGGCGTTCGATCTCAGCAGTGGGTTCGGCGGCAACTTCACGAGCCCGTGCACACCGAATCAACTTGCGACTCCCTTCGAGTTCGCGATCGAAGCGGGAATCCAGCCAATCGTCGCTGCGGGGAACAGCGGAACCAGTTCAGCCGGGGTGTTTACAGACGGGTTGAATGATCCCGCGTGCCTGTCCCTCGTTTCCCCGGCTTCGCCCCTGCCGGAACCGCTGGCGGTGAGTGTCGGAGCCCTTTATGACGCCGAAATCGGGAGCCAGACCTATTCCAACCTGCCAGGGGCCTGTACGGATTCGACGACCAGCGCCGACAAAGTTGCGTGTTTCTCTCAGACCGCAGAGGGGCTGTCCCTCCATGCGCCAGGTGTACGCGTGACGGCTGCGGGCGTTTTCGAAGACTCTGGCACCTCCTTCGCGGCACCGCACGTCGCTGGGGCGTGGGCGGTGATGCAGGGAGCGATGCCGAACCTCAGCCGCGCGCAGACCCTCGAAGCTCTCCGGGAGGGTGGCGTCCCTGTCCTCGATCACCGCGTCCCGAATGGACGCACGATCCCGCGGCTCGAGATGTTCGTGCCCGACCTGGACGATGACGGAGTTCCCTTGCCGCTAGACAACTGTGCTGCTGTCCAGAACGCACTCCAGGTGGACGCCGACGGCGACCATTGTGGCAACCACTGCGACGGCGACTACGACGACAGTGGTGTGACGTCGATTGGCGACTTCAACACGTTCAAGACCTGCTTCACCCGCACGGTTGGGGTATCGGGCGGGCCGGCGGAGGACCCGAATTGCGTGGAGTCGGATATGGACGGCTCGGGAACGATGTCGATCGCCGACTTCAACCTCTTCAAGAACGAGATCGACACAGCTCCGGGGCCCTCTGGCGTGCCGTCCGCGTCCGCTCCGGCCTGCCAACCTTGAGTCGTTCCCGAGGAGGCATGATGAGGATACGAAAATCGCTCGGAGCGTTCTCGCTCGTGGTTGTCTCGAGTGCGTTGGGAGCGGTGGACACAGCTGCCAGCGGACAGGACGAGCTCGTCGTGATCAAGGATGAGGAGGGAAATCCCCTTTCCATGGCCGATGCCGTCGGCCAGGAGATCAGATTCGTGTACGACGAGCTGGGCCAGGTGGTGGCGACGGTTGACCAGGATGGGGTCGTGACCGATTGGAAGCGGCTCTTCGAAGAGGCAGGCGGTGGGGACGAATAGCAGGGCCAGGCTGGTCTTGGGCCAGCCTTCCCTTCTTGCTTTCCCGGCGCCACCGGATCGCAGGTGACGCGCCGCCTGCGGGAGATTCACGAGACGAAATCCATGAGGACGATCTGCCTAACCCTGAGCCTCGTTGCGGGAGTGATGACATCCGCGCCGAGTGCCCGCGCAGTCACCATCGCCGTCGGCTACAGCCTGTCCGGCCAGGTCTTTACGCCGCTGATGTTGTCATCCACCTTCAGCGGGTCCGCGACGATCTACTACCAAGGCAGTGGACTCGCCACGCTGAGTCCTGGTCCGGTCAGCCTGGTCTCGGGTCCGCACCTGGCCGTCAGCAACATCCTCCTGCCAGGTGTCGCACAGCTGTCCGCGATGAACTCCATCCGCGCGACTGGGCCGGGCACCCTGGCTTCGAACGGCGTCGCGACCCTGATGCTGCAGAGGATCACCACGAGCGGGTACGTCCACTGCTTGGATCTGACCCCATTGGGATGCCAGACCTTCTTGATGCTTCCGTCGAGCGTGCCGTTCCCGCAGACCGGGAACCTCTCCAATGTCGCGCTGGTCCTGCAGAATCCAGGCTTGAGCCAGCCGCCGGCGACGCTGGTGTTCTCGGCCATGAACGCAGGAGGCAACGCAACTTTCGGGACGTGGACCTTCACCGAAATCGTGGGGAGCCGCGCAATCGTTCCGGAGCCGGCAACTGGCACGCTCGTTGGGATGGGTCTGCTCGTGTCGGCGATCGTGGCAGGCAGCCTGGAGAGGCGCCGCCGCGGCTCGAACGCTCGGAGGCAGTGCCGCCGGGTGGGCAGCAGAGGGATCGGGAGAACCGCATAGACCTCGCGTCGCAGCGGTACGACCTCGCCGCCGACCCGCGCGAGCTGCGCGACCTGGCCGCGGAGCAGCCCGCGCGCGTGGCCGAGCTGCGCGCCGCGCTGGCGGAGCGCGCGCGCGCGAAATAGCCTGCGGCCCCGGGAGATCCCGGATGTCCGCGCGCGCGATCCGCTGGTGCCTCTGGCTCGTCTCGCTCGCGACGCTGCCGCTGCCCTACTTCGCGCTCGCGCGCGAGTCGGCGCCCGCGCTGCGCGCGAGCTTCCTCGCGGGACTCTTCTCCGCGATCTGGCTCGCCGAGGGCGGCGGCCAGGCCGGGCTCGCGGCCGGGATGGCCGCCGCGCAGGCGCTGGGCTGGCTGCTCGCGCTCTTCCTCGCGGCGTGGCTGATCGCGCGCGTGCTCGCGGCGCGCGTGGACCCGCGGCTGCGCACGCGCATCGTGGTGCTGCTCTGCGCGGGCATGATCGCGGCCGCCGCGCGGCCGATCTACGACACCCCGCTCTCGAGCTCGCGCCCGCGCGCGAACTGGACCGGGATCTTCGACTGATGCCGCGCGCGCGCGCTCCCGCGCGCCGGACCCGCGCCGCGGCGCGGGGTCTCGGCGCCTGTCTCGCCGCGCTCGCGGCGGGCGCCGGGATCGCGCGGGCCGCACCGGAGCGCGGCTTCGCGCGCAGCGAGACGCGCGAGGACTGCGCGCACAGCGAGCCGCTGCGCCAGCCGCTCTTCGGCGACCTGCACGTGCACACGACCTGGTCGCTCGACGCGAGCACCCAGGGCACGCGCACCACGCCCGAGGAGGCCTATCGCTTCGCGCGCGGCGAGGAGCTGCCGCTGCACCCCTTCGACGCGCGCGGCCGGCCCTCGCGGCGCGCGCGGCTCGCGCGCGCGCTCGACTTCGCGGCCGTGACCGACCACTCGGAGCTCTTCGGCGAGGTGCAGCTCTGCCGCACGCCGGGCCAGCCGGGGCACGACTCGCTGATGTGCCGCGTCTACCGCGGCTGGCCGCGCGTCGCGTTCTTCACGATGAACTCGCGGCCGCCCGAGCGCTTCTCCTTCTGCGGCCCGGGCGGCGAGCACTGCGACGCGGCCTCGCGCGAGGTCTGGCGCCGGATCCGCGACGCCGCCGAGCAGGCCTACGACCGCAGCCGCGCCTGCGCCTTCACGAGCTTCGTCGGCTACGAGTGGACCAAGAGCGCGAACGTCGCCGACAACCTCCACCGCAACGTGATCTTCCGCAACGAGCGCGTGCCCGAGCTGCCGGCCTCGGTCGTGCGCGCGCAGACCGTGGAGGCGCTCTGGGACGCGCTCGACCTCGAGTGCCGCGACGGCATCCCGGGCTGCGACGCGCTCGTGATCCCGCACAACTCGAACATCAGCGGCGGCCTGATGTTCCTGCCCGAGGGATCCGACGGGAAGCCGCTCGACGCGGGCGGCGCGAGCCGCCGCCAGCGCCAGGAGCGGCTGGTCGAGATCATGCAGCACAAGGGCGCGTCCGAGTGCGGGGTCTCGGCGCCCGCGGGAGGCGCAGCCGACGAGCTCTGCGGCTTCGAGGCGCTGCCCTACGACAGCTTCGCGGGCCGCTTCTTCGCGAACCTGAAGAAGCCGCCCACTCCGAGCAACTTCACGCGCCACGCGCAGGCCGCGGGCCTCGCGCTCGAGCAGCGGATCGGCGTCAACCCCTTCCAGTTCGGCGTGATCGGCAGCACCGACACGCACCTCGGCGCGCCCGGACTGGTCGAGGCGCGCGGCTTCCCGGGCCACGGCGGCGCGGGCATCCCGCTCGGCGAGGAGCTGCCCGACGCGCTGCTCGACTCGATCGAGTTCAACCCGGGCGGCCTCGCGGGCGTCTGGGCCGAGGAGAACTCGCGCGACGCGATCTTCGCCGCGCTCGCGCGCCGCGAGGCCTTCGGCACGAGCGGCCCGCGCATCGCGCTGCGCGTCTTCGCGGGCTGGGAGCTGCCCGCCGATCTCTGCGCGCGCGGCGACTTCGCCGCGCAGGGCTACGCGCGGGGCGTGCCGATGGGCGGCGTGCTGCCGGATGCGGCGCGCGCGGCCTCGGGCGCAGCGGCCGCGCCCGTGCTCGCGCTGCGCGCGCTGCGCGACCCCGGCAGCCCGGGCCAGCCCGGCGTCGCGCTGCAGCGGCTCCAGATCGTGAAGGCGTGGGTCGAAGAGGGCCAGCCGCGCGAGCGCGTCGTCGACGTCGCGGGCGGCGCGAACGGCGCCGGCGTCGACCCGGGCAGCTGCGAGCCGACCGGCGCGGGCGCCGACAGCCTCTGCAGCGTCTGGCGCGATCCCGACTTCGACCCGGGCGCGCCCGCGCTCTACTACGCGCGCGCGGTCGAGAACCCGAGCTGCCGCTGGCAGAGCTTCGCCTGCCTCGGCGCGCGCATCGACTGCAGCCGGCCCGAGACCGTCCGCGACGGCTATGCGGACTGCTGCAATCCCGCCGTGCCGAAGACCGTGCAGGGGCGCGCGTGGAGCTCGCCCGTCTGGTACTCGCCGCCGCGCTGAGCGCAGCGGTTGGGACCCGGCGCCCCAGCCCGGACCCGTCCGCCCCTGCGCTGCCCGGCGCGCCCCCGCCTCGCGCGCGGGATCGGCCCGATTCTTGCTCGCACTCCGGTCGGGAGGGAACGGCCGTGCGGCACACCCACTACTCCCCGCTCTCGACCCAGGACATGGACTTCCTGCTCTGGGAGACGCCCGCGCTCCAGATGCACGGCTCGGGCGTGCAGATCTTCGACGCCGGGCCGCTCGCGACGCCCGGCGGCGGGATCGACTTCGACGCGATCCGGCGCTGCTACGCGGCCGTGCTGCACCGCGTGCCGCGCTACCGGTAGAAGCTCGCGTGGGTTCCCGGCGTGCAGCAGGCCGTCTGGGTCGACGACGAGCACTTCCACCTCGACTACCACATGCGCCACTCGGCGCTGCCGCGCCCCGGCAGCGAGGCGCAGCTCAAGCGCATGGCCGCGCGCATCATGGAGCAGCCGCTCGACCGCTCGCGCCCGCTCTGGGAGGTCTGGGTCGTCGAGGGTCTCTCGGAGCAGCGCTTCGCGCTGATCAGCAAGACCCACCACTGCGTCTTCGACGGCGCCGCGGGCATGGGCCTGATGGGCTACCTGCTCTCGACCGATCCCGCGCAGCGGATCCCGCCGGCGCCGCGCTTCGTGCCGCAAACGCCGCCCTCCCCCGACGAGCTGCGGCGCGCATGGCGGCGCCACCGGCGGCGGCTGCCGCTGCGCGCGCTGCGGGACCTGCGCGGCTTCCTGCGCGCGCACGACGACCTTCCCGAAGAGCTCCTGCGGCGCGCGCGCGCGCTCGGGGAGCTCGCGATGGCGAAGCTCGCGCCCGCCTCCGAGACCGCGCTGAACGGCCCGGTCGGCCCGCACCGGATCTTCGACTGGCTCGAGCTCCCGCTCGAGCTCGTCAAGCAGATCAAGCGCGCGCGCGGCTGCTCGGTCAACGACGTCGTGCTCGCGATCGCGACCGGCGCGCTGCGCGAGTTCCTCGCGGTGCGCCAGGAGCGGCCCGAGGATCTCGACTTCCGCGTCGCGACGCCCGTCGACGTGCGCGCGAGCCGCGACCGCGGGCGCCTCGGGAACAAGGTCTCGTCCTGGATCGTCCCGCTGCCGGTCGGCGAGGCGGACCCGCTCGCGCAGCTCGACGCGATCCACCGCACGACGCAGCGCATGAAGCAGTCGCGCCAGGCCGAGGTGGTCGAGCTCGTGACCGCGCTGCGCGAGTGGCTCCCCTTCGACCTGCAGCAGCTCCAGCGCGGCAGCGTGAACGCGTTCGTCACGAACGTGCCCGGTCCGCAGGTTCCGCTCTACCTCGCGGGCGCTAGGCTCGAGGCGCTCTACGCGCAGGCGCCGCTGATCGAGGGCTTAGGCCTCGTGATGAGCGCGACGAGCTGCGACGGCAAGCTCTGCTTCGGCTTCAACGCCGACTGCGACCGCGTGCCCGACCTCGACGAGCTCGTCGCCTTCGTGCGCGCGTCCGCGGAGCGCCTGGCGGAGGCCGCGCTGCACCCGGCGCCCGCGGCCCGCGCTCCCAAGCGCCGGCGCGCGCCGCGCGCGGCGGCACCCGGCGTCGAGCGCGCGAGGCCGCGCGCGCTCGCGCTCGCGGCGCCCTGACGCGAGCGCGGCGCTAGACCTCCGCGGTCCAGGGCGGCGCCGGGTCGTACTGGATCGCGCGCTGCGTCGCGCGCGCGGCCTCCGGGCTCCAGATCTCGCCGACGAGCCAGAGCGCCATGTCGATGCCCGCGGAGACGCCCGCGGCCGTGACGAGGTTGCCGTCGCGCACGTAGCGCGGGCCCGCGACGATCGCCGCGTCCGGCGCGCGGCGGCGCAGCTCCTCGACGAAGGCCCAGTGCGTCGTCATGCGCTTGCCGCGGCCCGGGCCCGCCGCGTGCAGCAGCAGCGAGCCCGTGCAGACGCTCGCGACCCAGGTGCAGCGCGCGGCGGTCCTCGCGAGCCACTCGAGCAGCCGCGGGTTCTCGGCCTCCGCGCGCGTGCCCTGGCCGCCCGGGACGAGCACGAGGTCGAGCGCGGGCGCGGTCGCGAAGTCGTGGTCGGGCAGCACGCGCAGGCCCTTGGCGCAGCGCAGCGGCTCCGCGCGCTCGGCGACGAGCGCGACGCGCAGGTCGCCGACGACCGCTGCGGCCATCGCGAACACCTCCCAGGGCCCGACGAAGTCGAGCTCCTCGGCGTCGGGGAAGACGAGGATCCCGATCTGCTGCACGGGATTCCGGGGGCTCCGCTCGCTCATGTCCGATGCCTCCTGCTCCTGCGCTCCGCTCCGGCGGAGCGGAAGCGGCCGCGGTAGTCGGCCGGGGAGATCCTGAGCCGGCGCTGGAACGCGCGGCGCAGCGTCTCGGCGCTGCCGAAGCCGCAGGCCGACGCGACCGCGTCGAGGCTGTCGCGCCCCTCCTGCAGCCGGCGCTGGGCGGCCTCGACGCGCACGCGCAGGACGAAACGCGCGGGCGTCGTGCCGAGCTCGCTCTGGAACGCGCGCGCGAAGTTGCGCGGGCTCATGCCCGCGCGCCGCGCGAGCGCGGGCACGCGCAGGTCGGCGCCCGGGTGCTCCGCGATGAAGCCCTGCAGCTCGCGCAGCGGCTCGCGCTCGGCGAGCTGGGCCTCGAGCTGGGCGCTGAACTGCGCCTGCCCGCCCGGGCGCTTGAGGAAGAGCACGAGGTTGCGCGCGACCGCGAGCGCGAGCTCGCGGCCGTGGTCCTCCTCGACGAGCGCGAGCGCGAGGTCCATCCCCGCGCTGACCCCGGCCGAGGTGTAGAAGCGGCCGTCGCGCACGAAGATCGGATCGGTCTCGACGCGCAGCTTCGGGTAGCGCTCGGCGAGCAGCGCGCAGCTGCGCCAGTGCGTGGTCGCGCGGCGGCCGTCGAGGAGCCCGGCCTCGGCGAGCAGGAAGGCGCCCGTGCAGACCGACGCGACGCGGCGCGCGCGCGGCGCCGCGCGCCGCAGGAAGGCGAGGAGCGCGCGGTCGCGCAGCGCCTCGCGCGCGCCGCTGCCGCCCGCGACGCAGAGCGTGTCGAGGGGCCCGCGCAGCTCGGAGAGGGCGCGCGCCGCGACGAGCGCGACCCCGGACTGGCTCGCGAAGACGCCGCGGCGCCGCGCCGCGACCAGCACGCGGTAGGCCGGAGCCGATCCGCGCGCGGCCGCCGCGAGGCCCGGGGCGCCCTCGGCGAGCAAGCGCGCCGCGCAGGCGAAGACCTCGAGCGGGCCGTGGACGTCGATCGCGTTCGCGCCGGGGTAGGCGAGCATCGCGATCCGGCGGCTCGGAACTGCGGCTCGGCTCGCGCCCATGCGCGAGAGCCTGCCCGCCCGCGGCTCTGGCAGCAATGCCAAAGATCCCACGAATCCTGCCACGGCCCCCCGGGCCCGGGCCGGGGGCCTCAGGCGATGCGCAGCCGGCGCCGCAGCACCGCCGCGGCCGTGCACAGCGGGTAGCCCACCGTCACGTAGGCCGCGCCGAAGAGCGTGAGGTCGAGGCGGCCGAGGCCCGAGATCGCCGCGATCGTCGCGACCGCGACGTTGCGCGCCGAGAACTCGATCAGGAAGGTGAAGCGGTCCGCCTCGGAGAGCCGCAGCGCGCGCGCGACGCCCCAGCCGATCGCCATCGCGCTGAGCGTCCAGACGGCGCCTCCGAAAAGGCCCGCGCGGGCGTCCGCGAAGCTCAGGTCCGTGCCGTCCTCGAAGGCGAAGGCCGCGCCGAGCAGCAGGCCGATCGCGACGAGCGCGCCGCGCTGGAGCTTTTTCGCGTGGCGCAGCGCGAACTCGGGCCGGCGCGTGCGCAGCCACATCCCGAGGCCGATCGGCAGCAGCATCGAGACGCTGAGCTGCCCGACGAGCGCGCCGATCGGCACCTCGACCTGCACCGCGTCGGGCAGGAAGAGGCGCATGCCGAGCGCCGAGAGCAGCGGCAGCGTCACGACCGAGAGCACCGAGGCGACCGCCGTGAGCGTGACCGAGAGCGCGACGTTCGCGCCCGCGAGCATGGTCAGCACGTTCGAGATGCCCGCGCCCGGCGAGACCGCGATCAGGACCGCGCCCGCGCCGAAGACCGGCGGCAGCGCGAGCAGCGCGACGACGGCCCAGGTCATGAGCGGCAGCAGGAGCAGCTGGGCGAGCGTGCCGGCCACGACCGCGCGCGGCGCCTCGACCACGCGCCGGAAGTCCGCGGGCCGAAGCTCGAGCCCGACGATCGCCATCAGGATGAAGAGGATGAAGGGGCCGACGAGCTGGGTCGGGGTCATGCGGGGGGCCTCTGCGGCGCGGCGCTCGGCGCGGGATGCGGGGTCTCTGCGGCCTGGCGGCGGGGCTCAGCGGCCGGTGCCGCTCCCGGCCGGGCCCAGGTAGAGCGAGCGCTTCGGCTGCGCGAAGAGCTTGCGCACGAGCGGCTCGAAGGCCTCGAGCGGCAGGCTGTCGTAGGCCGGATCGAAGCAGTTCTGGTCGTACTTCTCGCAGAACTCGGCGCAGTCGCGCCACCACGGGTGCTCGCGGTGGCGGTCGCGCAGATTGCGGTCGAGGCCCAGGTGGTGGAAGAAGTAGTAGCCCTGGAAGACCGCGTGCTGCTGCACGATCCAGTGGTTCCGCTCGCTGACGAAGGGCGCGAGGATCGCGGCGGCGAGGTCCGCGTGGTTCGCGCTCGCGAGCGTGTCGCCGATGTCGTGGAGCAGCGCGCAGACCACGTACTCGTCGTCGCGGCCGTCGCGCTGCGCGCGCGTCGCGCACTGCAGGCTGTGGGCGAGCCGGTCGATCGCGTAGCCGCCGGTGTCGCCCGCGAGCAGCGAGAGGTGCGCGAGCACGCGGTCGGGCAGGCCCTGGAAGAACGCGAGCGAGTGCCGCCCGATCTTCCGGTAGTCCTCGCGCGTCGCGTCGCGCATCGCCGTGAAGCTCGTGTTCTCGCTCATCGCACTCCTTCGCGGGCGCTCAGTCCGTGAAGCTCGCCGCGCTCTTCTTCGCGAGCTCGTCCAGGAACCACTGCGGGTACTGACGCACGAAGCTCGCGACGTCCCAGTAGTCGCTCCAGAGCGCGATCTTCCCGTCGCGCATCTCGTGCAGGGTCGCGAAGCGGTTCGTCGCCTTCTCGCCGGTCTTGAAGGTCCAGACCTCGGTGTGGTCGAGGAACACGACGTCGCCCTCGCAGACGAGGTGGTGCAGCGTGTGCTCGTGCGCGATCAGGTGATCGAAGGCGATGCGCAGGCGCTTGACGACGTTCTCGGGCCCGCGCGCGCCGGGATCCTCCGTCGGCACGTCCTCGTAGTGCACGTCGTCCGCGAGACAGCCGATCAGCGCCGGCCAGTCCATCGCGGAGAGCGCGCGCCACATCCGCTCGACGGTCCTCTTGTTGGCCTCGATCGACATCGCCGGCTCCCTCGCTCCCGACTCTACCGCGCCGGAGCGGCGAAGACGGGTCCGCGCGCGGCTTCGATCGAGCCCCGAAGCAGCTCCCCGGCTACGGTTGCGGCGGCCCGGCCGCGCGGCGGCGGAACGGAGGACGGTCGGAGTGGAGCGCGGCTCGAGCGCGGAGGCGCGCAGCGCGGGGATCTCGGGCGGCGCGCGTGGCGGCCCGCTCCCTCCCCGGCCCCCGTGACGCGGCCCGACCCGCGCCTGCTGCGCGCGTGGTGGGTGGTGGCGGGCTGCCTCGCCTGCCAGCTCGGCGCGGGCTACTTCTACGGCACCCGCGCGCTCGCGCCGGACGCGATCACCGAGCTCGGCTGGACGCGCATCCAGTGGTCCTCCGCGGTGGCGCCGATGCTCTTCGTGAGCTCGTCGAGCCAGGTCTTCGTGGGCGTCGCCTGCGCGCGCTTCGGGGTGCGCGCGGTGCTCGTCGCGTCGGTCGCGCTGCTCGCCGCGAGCCTCGTCGCGCTCTCCGCGATGCAGTCGCTCTGGCAGCTCTACCTCGCGGTCGCGCTGCTGGCGCTCGGCAGCACGGGCGTCGGCGACGTCTCGATCGGCGCGGTGATCACGCAGTGGTTCCAGCGCGCGCGCGGTGTCGCCCTCGGCATCGCCTTCGTCGGCTCGAACGCGGGCGGCGTGCTCACCGTGCACGCGCTGACGCTGCTCGCGCAGGACGGGTCCTGGCGCGACGCCGCATTCCAGGTCGGGCTCGGCGGCGCCGCGGCGATCCTGCCCTTCGCGCTCTTCGCGGTGCGCGAGCCGCGCCAGGGCGAGAGCGGAGCGCTGCCCGCGGAGCCCGCGGCGGCACGGGCGCCCTCCGCGCCGGCTCCGGGCGTCGCCGACGCGCTGCGGACGCCCGCCTTCTGGGCGCTCTTCTTCGTGATCTTCTGTTACGCCTTCGCGCAGCTCGGGCTCGTGGATCACATGATCCTCTCGCTCGTCGACGCGGGCTTCACGCGCGCGCAGGCCGCGGCAGGTCTCGAGCTCGCGCTCGGCGCGGGCATCCTCGCGAAGCTCGGCGCGGGCGTCGTCGCGCTGCGGCTCTCGGCGCGCAGCGCGCTCTGCCTCAACACGCTGCTGCTCGCCGCGAGCGTCGCGCTGATGCCGCTCGCGGGGCGCGAGGGCGTGCTGCCGCTCGTCGGCGTGCTCTTCGGCATCTCGACGGCGGCGCGCGACGTGCTCTTCCCGCTGCTCGTCGCGGATCTCTTCGGCACCCGCCGCTTCGCGCCGGTCTTCGGCGCGCTGATGGCGGCCTTCTTCCCGGGCGGCGCCGGCGGTCCGCTCGCGCTCGCCTGGGCGCACGACGCGCTCGGCAGCTACGCGATCGGATTCGCGGGTACGGCGCTGCTGCTCGTCGGAGCCGCGCTCGTGGTGTGGGCCGCGCCGCGGCTGCGCGCGACCGCGCTCACGCCATCCGGCTGAGCGGCTCGGGCGCCTCGATTCCGTAGAGTGCGAGCGGGTTGTCCCAGAGGATGCGCCGCTTGCTCGCGTCGCTCACGCCGCCGAGCGCGAGGAAGGCGTCGACCGCGTGGGGGTACTTCGAGTCGGGGTGGGGATAGTCCGTCGAGAACACGATGCGCTCGTCGCCGAGCGCCGCGATCACCTGCTCGAGCATCGCCTCGTCCGCGTCCGCGGAGACGAAGCACTGGCGCCGGAAGTACTCGCTCGGCGGCATCGCGAGCAGCTTCGCGGCGCCGAAGTCGCGCTGCAGGCCCTTCTCGTAGTGGTCGTCCATGCGCTCGAGCCAGAAGGGCAGCCAGCCGCAGCCGGACTCGAGGAACGCGACGCGGAGCTCCGGGAAGCGCTCGAGCACGCCGCCGTAGATCAGGCTCACGGCCGCGACCATCTGCTCCATCGGGTGCGAGCAGATGTGGCGCTGCTCGGCGTTCGTGAGGCGGTCCGCGCCGGCCTGGGGCAGCGGCGGCATCCCGCCCTCGTGGAGCCCGAGGGCGAGCCCGCCGCTCGCGAGCGCGTGCCAGAGCGGGTCGTAGGCGGGGTCGTCGAGGTTGCGGCCCAGGATCGGGTTCGGCCGCATGAAGGCGCCGACGAAGCCGTGCTGCCGGCCCATGCGCGCGACCTCGGCGGCGGCCGCGGCGGGATCGTGCGGCGCGATCATGCCGATGCCGCGCAGCCGCGTCGGGTCGGCGGCGCAGAAGTCCGCGAGCCAGTCGTTGTAGGCGCGCGCGATCGCGCTCGCGAGCGCCGGCTCGATCTCGCTGCTCGCGATCGCGAAGAGGCCGAAGGAGGGATACAGGAACGCGAGATCGACGCCCTCGACGTCCATGCCGGCGAGCTGTGCCACGCCGTCGAAGCCGCGCGCCGAGGCCTCCGGGTAGATCTCGGCGAAGGTCGCCTGGATCCGCTGGTTGCGGTGCTCCGCGCGCGCGGGGGTCGCCGCGGGGTCCCAGCGATCGGGCGTGTTGATCGCGATGCCGTCGGTGACGACGCTGAAGGCGAGGTTCAGGTGGCGCGGCGCGCGCTCGCGGTACGCCGCGTCGATGTAGCGGCTCCAGAGATCGGAGGGCTCGATCACGTGCGCGTCGGCGTCGATCACGCGGAATCCCCGCTTCATGCCGCTGCTCCCTGGCGCCCGCGCGCGCTGCGCGCGGCGCCGGTCCGGACCGCCTTCGAGGCATCGCCGCTGCCGGCGCACTCTATCAGGTCCGCGCGGGCCGGAGCGCGGGCGGAGCTCATCGGCCGACGGCCCTGCGGTACCGCGCGATGCTCGCCTCCGGCCAGTGCTCGCTGCGCCGGTAGTACTCCGCGACGGCCGGCGCTCCGCCCGAGAGCTGCAGCCAGGCCTGCTTCGACGAGGTGAAGATGTGGATGTCCGGTGGAAAGAGGCTCGGGTGGTCGAGCGTGCCGACGCGGACGAAGCGGACGGCGTCGCCGGCGGCGCCGTAGTGGCTGTAGAGCGCGACCTGGCAGCGCGCGCAGCGAAACACCCGCTGCCCCTTTCCGCTCTGGGACGGGGTGTCGACCGCGGCGAGCTCGCCCTCGAGCGCTTCGACCCGGCCCGCCTCGATCAGCGCGTTCAGCGCGAAGGCCGCGCCGCTCTCGCGCTGGCACCAGCTGCAGTGGCAGCAGTGGACGAACATCGGCCGCTCGAGCAGCCGGTAGCGCACGTGGCCACAGCTGCAGCCGCCCTCCTCTGAGAATTCCGTCGCCATGCATCTCCCTCGCGATTCGCGGCTCGGCCGCGGGTGGAGGACCCGGAGCGCGCGGCGTGGGCGCCGCGGCGCAGGCTGCGCACGGCCGCGTGGCCGCCGCCCCGATGGGCGCGCCCTCCGACCCGAGCTCGGCCGCCGCGCGGAGCTTCTCCGCCCACTCGTGGCGCGCGCGCTCGAGCGATTGCATGGCGGCCGCCTCCGCTGCCGCGCGATTCCGCCGCGCCCCGCACCGGCCCGCACGCGCGGGCCCTGGCGGGGCAAGGCCGGCTACTCCGCCGTGGTGGGATCGATGACCGAGGAGACCGCGCTCACCCGGGTCGCCGGGAAGCCGCCCTTCGACGCGTGCTTGCGCACGGCCTCCGCGTCGGGCGCGATGTAGACGCAGTAGATCTTGTCGTCCGTGACATAGCTCTCGACCCACTGGATCTGCGGCCCCATCTCGCGCAGCACGCCGCACGAGGTCTGCGCGATCTTCTGGAGCTCCGGGTGCGAGAGCTTGCCGGCCCCGGGCAGCTCCCGCTCGATCAGGTACTTGGGCATTGCGTCTCCCTCGCTGGTGACGCGCGCGCCGCCGGACCGTGCCGATGCGCGCGCGGGAGGTCGAGGATCCGACCGCGCGCCAGCATGACGGCTGCGCGCGCGCGGGTAAAGCGCGGACTGCCGCGGGCCGCGCCGGGCGCGAGCGGGCTCCCGGCGGAGGGCACAACCGCTCGGATTTCCAAGAAAAAATCCGAGTTGACCGGCGCCGCTCCGAGGCGCACCATGGGCTCGGAGCGGTGACCACGGGTCCAAATACCGGGCGATTCGATCGACCTGGGGCGTCAGGACGAGTTCCGCGAGGAACCGCAATCCCGTTCACGGGAGCGCCGACAGTAATGTGGCACCGCTCCCTTTTTTTTCTTTCGGAGCAGCGCTTATCGCGGGCCACGAGTCGGGCAGCCCCCCGGCACGTGGCCCGCGCTGCCAGCGGCGCGCGCCGGCTTGCGCAGCGCACTCCCGTCGCAAGCGGGACCGGCCATCCCGGCCGGGTGGAAGCGGCCGGCGCGCCTACTCCTGCATGCCCTCGTAGAGCATGCGCGCGAAGATGCGCGCGCCGTCGTCGCGCTTGAGCTCCGAGTAGGAGGGCGGCGGCGCGCTGCCGCGGCCGACCTCGCCCTGGCCGGCGAGCAGCTCGGGATGGAACTGGCAGCTGAAGGAGCGCCGCATGCGTTTGGTCTCGAGGTCGCGGTAGTAGATGCCGAGCGCGGCGCACTCGGTCAGGAGGCCCTGCTCGGTCGTGGTCGAGCACAGGATCTCGACCGCGGAGGGCAGCTGCAGCAGCCACGCGAGCGGGCTTCCGGCCAGCACCGCGCGGTGCGGGATCATCGCGTCGTGGAGCGCTCCGAAGGCCCAGTTCGCGAAGAGCATCGCCTCCTCGTTCACCTCGTCGCCGTGGAACATCTCGATCCCGACCTGCTTCTCGCTGCCGACGAGCGTGTCGATCACTCCCTCGTAACGGTCCGCGACGACCTGCTGCGCGAGGATCAGCTCCTTCGGCAGCTGGCTCGTGCGCGGGTGCGGCGGCCGGTAGGGCACGAGCACGCGCGTGCCCTGCTCGCCGCTCTCGTTGCGCGCGACCGCGAAGCAGGGCGCGCTCCAGTCCGGCGCGACGACGAGGCCCTGCTTGCGCACCTCGAGCTTCTCGCCGACGCCCGCGATGCGCGCGCACACGTCCTCGAGCGCGCTCTGCGCGTCGCCGTGGCGGTCGCGCGGGATCTCGCGCGTCGCGATCACCTCCGCGACGCTGCGCCGCAGGAGCTCCACGAGGCACGCGGCCGCGAGCTGGTGGCCGAGACAGATGAAGACGGCCGGCGCGCTCGACTGCGCGCGCGCGAGCAGCAGCTGCTCGACGAGCGCGAAGAGATCCGCGCGCGAGCAGCGCGGGGACGAGAAGCTCGCCTCGTCGTGGACGGAGGGTTCGCCGCCCTCGAAGACGACCGCGAGGCTGCTCGCGAGCAGCGGCACCAGCACCTCGAGATCGAAGACGCCGCTGCTCCAGACCGGCAGCAGCACGCTGTCGCAGTCGGCGATCTTCTGGAGCAGGTAGGCGACGTTGGTCGAGGCGCGCAGCGGCTCGTCCGCGGCGTTCCTGCCGACGTGGTCCCAGGGCTCGACGATCGCGACCGCGCTGCGCAGGAGCCGGGGCCGGAGCGCCAGCGACTCGAGGTCCGCGCGCGCGTGCAGCACCTTCTCGAGCGGCGGCGCGGCACCCCAGCGGAACGCGCCGTCGCCCGGGAAGAGGCTGCGCTCGGGCAGCGGGTTCGGCGCGATGCGGTCGACCAGGAAGCGGCCGAGCAGGATCTGGATCGACGCGCGCTCGGCGTGGCCCGGCTGCAGGAAGCCGGGCCGGCTGCGCCAGGCGTCTCGTTCGGCCATGCACTCCTCCCGCTGCGTCCGGGCTCGGCTGCGCGTTTGCGCGGCAGCGCTGCGCGCTGTCGGGGCAGACGCGGCACTCCCCTGCGGCCAGGGCGCGTCCCGGCCGCGCGCGCCCCCACTCCTTGCACGCGCTGTGCCGCCGCGAGCTGCCGGCTCGAGCGCGCCCTTGCCGCGCGTGCCGCGTCCCGCCATCGTGCGGGCATGGCCTCGAAAGAGCCCGCGAGCGGAGACGCGCCGCCCTCCGAGAGCGGAGCCCGCAGCGGCTCGAAGCCGAGCGGCCCGCAGCCGCCGGGGCTGCGCCCGCAGCCGCTCTGGCTCGTGATCCTGCTCGTGTTCGCGGCGAACTACCTGCTGACCCGCCAGTGCGCGGAGGCGGGACCGGAGCTCTCCGTCCCCTACACCTTCTTCAAGCGCCAGGTCGAGGCGGACAACGTCGAGTCGGTCACGGGGGTGGGCGACAAGATCGTCGGCCGCTTCAAGACCGAGGTCCGCTACCCCCCCGCGCCCGAGGCCGCGGACGACGCCGAGGCGCCTGCTCCGTCCGAGGCGCCCGAGGCGGAGCCGCCGCCGAGCTCGAAGCACTTCGAGACGCGCCGCCCCGCCTTCGCCGATCCCGGCCTCGAGGCGCTGCTCGAGGAGAAGGGCGTGACGATCGACGCGCGCGACGAAGCCGCTCCGTCGTGGCTCGAGATCCTGATCGGCTTCGGCCCGACCTTGCTCCTGATCGGCGCCTTCGTCTGGATCTCGCGCCGCGCCGCGGCCGCCGCCGGCGGCGGCGGCGGCGTCTTCGGCCTCGGCCGGAGCCGCGCCAAGCGCTACACCGGCAGCGAGACCAAGGTCAGCTTCGCCGACGTCGCCGGCATCGACGAGGCCGAGAACGAGCTGGTCGAGATCGTCGACTTCCTCAAGCACCCCGAGAAGTACCAGCGCCTCGGCGGGACCATGCCGAAGGGCGTTCTGCTCGTCGGCGAGCCGGGCACCGGGAAGACGCTGCTCGCGCGCGCGATCGCGGGCGAGGCGGGCGTCCCCTTCTTCAGCCTCTCGGCCTCCGAGTTCATCGAGATGATCGTCGGCGTCGGCGCCTCGCGCGTGCGCGACCTGTTCCGGCAGGCGCGCGAGTCCGCGCCCTCGATCATCTTCATCGACGAGCTCGACGCGATCGGCCGCTCGCGCGGGGGCGGAGCCGCGCTCGGCGGCCACGACGAGCGCGAGCAGACGCTGAACCAGATCCTGACCGAGATGGACGGCTTCGACCCGCGCGAGGGGATCGTCGTGCTCGCCGCGACGAACCGGCCCGACGTGCTCGACGCGGCGCTGCTGCGCCCCGGCCGCTTCGACCGCCGCATCGTGGTGCAGCGCCCCGACCGCGCGGGGCGCGCGGCGATCCTCGCGGTGCACACGCGCGGCGTGCCGCTCGCGCCCGAGATCTCGCTCGACCGGCTCGCGGCGGAGACGCCGGGCCTCGTCGGCGCCGACCTGCGCAACCTCGTGAACGAGGCGGCGCTGCTCGCGGCGCGCCAGGGCGCCCCGGCCGTAGGCCCCGACCACTTCGCCGAGGCGCTCCAGAAGATCACGCTCGGACCGGTGCGCCACATCCTGCTGAACCAGGCCGACCGCGAGCGCACCGCCTACCACGAGGCCGGTCACGCGCTGCTCGCGCTGCTGGTTCCCGGGAGCGATCCGGTGCGCCGCGTCTCGATCGTGCCGCGCGGGATGGCGCTCGGCGCGACCTACCAGCTCCCGGTCGACGATCGCACGAGCTACGGCGAGGACTACCTGCGGGCGCGCATCACGACCGCGCTCGGCGGGCGCGCGGCCGAGCACCTCGTCTACGGCGTCGTCACGACCGGCGCCGAGAACGACCTCCAGCAGGTGACCGAGATCGCGCGCCGCATGGTGCTGCGCTGGGGCATGAGCGAGAAGCTCGGCCCGATCAGCTTCGTCGCGGCCTCGGACGAGGGCCTGCCCCCCGCCTTCCAGCGCCAGCCCTACAGCGACGCGACCTCCGAGCTGATCGACGCCGAGCTGCGCCGCATCGTCGAGGAGTGCCACGGCGACGCCGAGCGCCTGCTCGCGGCGCACCGCGCGAATCTCGACTCGCTCGCGCGCGCGCTGCTCGAGCGCGAGTCGCTCGACGAGTCGGAGCTCCGCGCCGCCGCGGGCCTCGCCTAGCCGCGGGCCCGGAGCCCGCGAGCGGCGCGGGAGCGCGCCTCAGCGCCTGCCGCCCTCGAGCCGCTCCTCGACGCTGCGGCGGCCGCGCGAGAGCGCGCCGTCCCGGCGCCACATGAAGCAGGAGTCCGGGAAGCCTCCCATCAGGATCGCGCCCGAGAGCTCGCGCGCGCCGGGCGGCGCGGAGCTCGCCTCGCCCGGGCCCCGGTCCGGGCCCACGCCCGCGCCGATCAGGAAGTCGACGAGCGCGGGCGTGCACTGGACCACCGCGGGGCCGAGGTTCAAGAGCGCGTCGAGCAGCAGCCGGCGCTCGGGGCGCGAGCCGAAGCGCGCGAAGAGCTCGCGCGCGAGACCGCCCGTGACCGTGCGGCCGACGAGCGGCGCGACCTCCGCATCGAGGTCCTGCCAGCCCCCGGCCGCGAGGTCGCTGCCCAGGCGCTCGCGCAGCGCCGCGCGCAGCTCGAGCAGCTCGATCTTCGCCACGCCGACGCGCGACGCGATGCGCAGCTCGCGCTGCCGCTCGAGCCGCTCGATCGGTCCGGGGTCGAGGTCGAAGGGCCGCGTGTGGAAGTCGTTCAGCTGCGCGCAGACCCCGATCTCGGCCGGACCCGGGCGCAGGCCGTCGAGCACGAGGCTGCGCTTGAACACGAGCTCGCCCGCGCGGCGCGTCCAGGCGGAGGCTCCCGCGGCGCGCACCTGCGCCTCCTCGTGGTCGAGCGCGTGCGGCAGCGCGGAGGCCATCAGCTGGAAGAGCGTGAGCACGTGCGAGCAGCCGCGCGGGCCGCCGAGCCGCTCGGAGAGCCGCTTCGGAAAGCCCGCGTCGAGCCGCTCGCCGACGAGGGCCTGCAGCCGCGGCGACGGATCGCGGCAGCTCTCGCCTCCCGTGGCCGCGCTCGCCTCGAAGGCCACCGCGGGCTGCTCGAGCGCGATCGACCCGATGCGCCGCGTCGCGCGCTCGGCGCGCAGCGCGATGCGCATGTGGTGGATGAAGCCCGCCGTCTGCAGGTCGCTCGTCATCGGCAGCACGCCGAGCTTGCGCAGGTCGAGGATCTCGCCGCACGCGGCGAGCTCGCGCCCGCCCTCGGCGCGCAGCTCGATGCCGAGCGAGCGGGTGTGGATCGGGTGTCCTTGGAGCGCGAGTTCCAACGCGACGGGCCTCCTAGCCTTCGAGTCCGAGCCGTCCGCGCGCGAACTCCGCTGCGGCCCTGTAGTCGGCCTTGCCGTTGGCGCCGCGAAACATGCGCGGAACCGCGAGGCAGCGCTTCGGGGCCTTGTAGCCCGCGAGCCGGCTGCGCACGTGCGCGCGCAGCGCGGCCTCGTCGAAGGCCGCGCCCGCGCGCAGCTCGACGAGAGCGGTCACGGCCTGGCCGTACCTCTCGTCGGGCACGCCGACGACCAGCGCGTCGCCGACGTCCGGGTGCGTCTTGAGCGCCTCCTCGACCTCTTCGGGAAACACCTTCTCACCGGCGCTGTTGATGCACGCGCTGCCGCGGCCGAGCAGCGTGAGCGTGCCGTCGGCCTCGACGAGGCACCAGTCGCCGGGCACGGAATAGCGCACGCCTCCGATCGTCGGGAAGGTCGCCGCGGTCTTCTCGGGGTCCTTGTAGTAGCCGAGCGGGATCGCGCCGCGCCGCGCGATGAAGCCGCGCACGCCGCTGCCGGGCTGCACCGGCTCGTGCGCCTCGGTGAAGACCGCGCAGCTCTCGCCGACGCGGAAGACCGCCGTGCCGGACTCTCCCCTGGCGCTCGTGACGGAGTTGCCGAAGCCCACGGCCTCGCTCGAGCCGAAGAGGTCGCCGAGCACCCAGCCCGCGTGGTGGCGGAGCAGGCCCTGCTTGACCTCGCGGCTCCACATCACGCCCGAGGAGAGCACGACCTTGAGCGATGCGAGGTCCCAGCGTCCCGGGTTCTCGTCGAGCGCGCGCAGCATCGGACGCGCAAAGGCGTCGCCGACGATCACGAGCGACTGCACGCGGTGGCGCTCGACGAGATCGAAGAGCTCGACCGGGTCGAAGCTCTCCCGCTCGAGCAGCACCGCGCAGCCGCCCCCGAGCAGGTTCAGGATCGCGGTGAAGAGGCCCGTGCCGTGCATCAGCGGGCAGCACGGGATCTGGCGCGGACCCGCGCCCTGCTTGCGCACGTTCGCGGCGTGCTCCGCGAGCGAGGCCGGCGCGCGCCCGCGGTTCGCGACGACGTTCGCGCCGTCGCCGAGCGCCTTCCAGAGCTGACCCTGCGGCCACATCACGGCCTTCGGCAGGCCGGTGGTGCCGCCCGTGTAGACGAAGAGCAGGTCGTCGGGCGAGCGCCCGATCCCGAGCGGCGCGCCCGCGCCGCGCTGCATCAGCGCCTGCGCCGCATCGGCGAAGTCGGGGGCCGCGCCGCCGGCCTGGATCCAGTGGCGCAGCTTCGGCAGCCGCGGCGCCAGCCGCGCGGCGCTCGCCTGGAACTCCGCGCCGAAGAGACATGCCACCGAGTCCGAGTTGTCGAGGATGTAGTGGAGCTCGTCGTCGACGTAGCGGTAGTTCACGTTCACGTGCACGAGGCGCGCCTTCAGGCAGGCCGCGAGCCCGATCAGGTACTCGGGCCGGTTGCGCATGTAGAAGGCGACCTTGTCGCCGGGCTCGGCTCCGCGCGCGAGCAGCGCCCGCGCGAGATTGTTCGAGGCGCGCGCGAACTCGGGCCAGTCGATCCGGCGCTCGCCCTGGATCACGGCCGCGGCGTCGGCGGGCAGGACGCCCTCGATCGCATCGAGCACGTCTCCGAAGTTCCAGTCCACGCTCGTCCTCTCGGCGTTGCGGGCGCGATGATGCCGGAACCGGAGCGCGGGCGGAAGCCGCTACCCTACCCGCCGCATGCCGGCGTTCGGGTCCGAAGCGATGCAGCAGCTGCGGCGCGACGTGCTGCTCTTCCTGCTGCTCCTGGTTCCGAGCGGGCTCGCCGCCGCGCTGGCCTTTCGCATGCTCGGCTCGCCGCCGGTCGGCGTCGACGACGCCGACATCTTCCTCGCCTACGCGCGCCACCTGCTCGCGGGCGACGGGCTCGTCTTCAGCGCGGGGGGCGAGCGCGTCGAGGGCTTCTCGTCGCCGCTCTGGCTCGCGCTCTGCACCGCGCTGCTCGCGCTGACGCCGACCCCCGAGCTCGCGCTGCGCGCGCTCTCGGTCGCGCTCGCGTGCGCGGCGCTCACGGCCGCGACCGCCTTCGCGTGTTTCGATCTCGCGCCGGAGACGCAGCGCCGCAACTGGGCCGGGACCGCGCTGCGCGGCGGGCTCGTGGCCGCGTGGTCGCTCGCGTCGCCCGCGTACAGCGTCTGGACCGGCGTGTCGCTGATGGATACGGCGCTGCACTCGGCGGCCGTGTGCCTCGGCACGGTCGCGGTCGCGCGCGCCGCGCGCCGCGCCTGCGAAGGGCTCGCGGCGCCGCGCGGCGCGCCGCGCGCGGTCTGCGCGGCGGTCGCGCTGCTGCTGCTGACGCGCTCGGAGGGGATCGCGGTCGGGCTCGCGTGGGGCGCCGCGCTCGGCGCGGCGGTCGGGCTGCGCCGGCGCAGCGCCGCGGCGGGCCTGCGCGCCGCGGCGCCCGTGCTCGCGACCTGGGCCCTCGTGCTCGGCGCGCTCGTCGCCGCGCGCCTCGCCTACTTCGGCTACCCGCTGCCCAACACCTACTACGCGAAGCTCTCGCCGGAGCTCGGCTACAACCTGGGCCAGGGCGCCTTCTACCTGCTCCAGTTCGGCGTCGCCTACCCGCTCGCGGCGCTCGCCGCGGGCTGCGCGGCCGCGGGCAGCGTGCTCTGCGCAGTGCGCCTGCCGAGCTACACGCACTCGCGGCCCGCGCTCGCGGCGCTCTTCTGCCTCTGCGCGCTCGCGCTGGTCGAGCTCGCGATCCCGCTGCTCGTCGGCGGCGACCACTTCGCGCTGTTCCGGATCGCGCAGCCCGCGTGGCCGCTGCTCGGCGCGGTGCTGGTCGCGGTGCTCGGCCCGGAGTCGCTGCTGCGCGCGCGCGGCGCGAACGCCTCGGGCGAGCCGCGATGGGCGCGCTGGCTCGCGGGCGGGCTCGGCGGGCTCGGCGCGCTCTTCGCGTTCGGCGCCGCGCAGAAGCCGATCTGGCCCGAGCTCGGCGACGCGGCGCACCTGCGCAACGAGTTCGCGCTCGCGCACAGCGGGCGCTTCCTCGCGGCGCGCCTGAACCAGATCCAGCGCGGCACGACGCCGATGCGCGTCGGCGTGCTCGTCTGCGGCGGCTTCGGCTATGCCTACGCGGGCCCGGTCGTCGACCTGCTCGGCCTGAACCTCGTCGCGATGGCGCACGCGCCGGGCGACCGCCGCGGGCTCAAGAATCACGCGGCCTTCGATCCCGACGTGCTCTTCGCCGAGGCCCCGGAGCTGCTCTTCCCCGACGGCGCGGAGGGCGTCGACGCGCGCCCGCTCGCCGCGCAGCTGCGGCCTGCGAGCTTCGAGAACCGCGCGACGCGCGGGCTGCTCGGGACGCCGCGCTTCCGCGAGCGCTATGTCCCGGTCTCGATCGGCGCCCCAGGGGATCCGCCGACGGCCCTGCGCGTGACGGGCTTCGCGCGGCGCGACGCGGTCCGGGCGCTGCGCGCGCGCGGCCTCTCGCTGCGCGTGTTCCAGCCGGCCGAGCTCGGCCCCGCGGCCGCGGGCCCCGCTCCGCCCGAGTGAGCCAGCTCCGAGCGCAGGGAGCCCGAGCCGGCCCAGAATCCGCTCCGATCGTGTCATAGTCGCGGGGGGAGGCAAAGAAGGAAGACCCGACGACCCACGAGAGGAGGACCCGATGCGACCGCCGATCGCGCGCACTGCCGTGCTCCTGACCCTGACCCTGCTGGGCTCGAGCGGCGTTTCTGCCGCCGTGATCAACTTCGGATACCTCCCCGGTCCAGACGGCATCCCCGGCACGCCCGACGACGTGCCCTACACGAGCTCCGACATCACCAACTTTGGCGGCGGGCGCCTGATCGACGACGAGTACGCGAGCGCCGGCGTCCACTTCAGCGGCGCGAAC
>Ga0187893_10005179_pt1 | contig 23744 bp, 20 predicted proteins | sample MA1701074metaG_FD_139574 | JGI IMG/M metagenome (GOLD analysis project Ga0187893, IMG submission 139574) | White microbial mat communities from a basaltic lava cave in the Kipuka Kanohina Cave System on the Island of Hawaii, USA - MA170107-4 metaG ...
GGCTCCGCCCTAATTGAAGGGGGATTAACAGCTCCTGATGGAGAATACGGTGGATTGAATGATGCTGATAACAGTGGTGTTTTAAAATATATACGCATCGAATATCCCGGAATTCCTTTTCAGCCCAATAATGAAATTAACGGGTTGACATTTGGGGGAGTGGGAAGCGGTACTACTGTTGAATATGTTCAGGTGAGCTACAGCGGGGATGATTCATTCGAATTTTTTGGCGGAACAGTCAATGCAAAACATCTGGTTTCCCTTGCAGCAACCGATGATGATTTTGATACGGATTTCGGATTCAGTGGAAAACTTCAATTCCTTGTTGCATTGCGGGATCCGAATGTAGCTGATATTTCCGGCTCGAATGGATTTGAATCCGATAATGATGCAACCGGTTCAGCGAACATGCCTGTCACCGCTGCTGTATTTTCCAATGTTTCAATCATCGGCCCGTCAAATGGAGGAACCATAAACAGCAATTTCAAACGGGCAGCTCATTTGAGAAGGAACACCATGACTTCCGTTTTCAACTCCATACTTGCCGCTTATCCAACCGGATTACTGATTGATGGAACTTCCTGCGAAGTCAATGCAGATAACAACAGCTTGCAATTCCAGAATAATTTTATTGCCGGCTGCACTATTCCATTGGCAGTTGCCTCCGGAAGCACATGGGATATTAATGCCTATTTCAGCAATCAGCCCGGCAATGTAATTTATATGAATAACACCGATATATTAAGCAGCAATGCATTCAATCTTGCGAATCCAGACATGCTTCCATTTGCAAATTCACCTGCATTAGCCGGAGCATCATTCACAAATCCGAAATTGACTGATTCATTTTTTGAGCAGGTTGATTACCGCGGTGCATTCGGAATCAATAACTGGGCTTCGGGCTGGAGCAACTGGAATGCTCAGAATACCGAATATTAAGACTCAGTTTTTTTTATATTTTATTACCCAAGAAAGGGCGGAGGAATCCGCTCTTTTTTTATCTGTAAAACATTATAATCAGGAATCGGGAATTTAAAAGCCCTCAGGCAGAAACCCTGTATTGTAATTTATTTTTTTCATGCAACTCATGAACAATTCCATCCACCAGCCCGATTTGAGGGATTATGATTTCTTCAATTTCCCCGGCTTTCATCACACTCAGAAAAATTTTAGCCGCGGGCACAATCACATCCGCACGATCCGGGTTTAGTTTCCATATTTCCATTCGCTCTTCAATAGTATGAGACTTCAGTTCAGAGTAAAGCTCTTTTATTTTCCCGAATGAAAGTGACTGGCTGTCTTTCCTTCCCAATATTTTAAAAATCTTATTGATATTTCCGCCTGAACCAATTGCGGTCAGCGGCTGCCGGTGATGCGTAATGGTACGAACAAAATCTTTGAATTCATTCCACTTCTCTTTGATTACTTTGTTTTGAAGCCATCGGATTGTGCCAATATCAAAGGATTGCGATACAAGACTTCTGCCCTCTGAAAAAAGTGTAAGCTCCGTGCTTCCCCCCCCCACATCAATATAAAGGTAAGATTGATTTTTATTTAGGCGCTCTTCCACATGATTTGAAAAAATCAAATCCGCTTCTTCCCTGCCGCTGATAATTTCAATCTTCATACCGTAATCACGCTTTACCAGCTTAACCATTTCTTCCCCATTGAGCGCATCACGAAGGGATGCTGTTGCACAGGCGCGATATGCAACAGGGTCGAACACTTCCATGAGAAGTTTAAATGCAGCCATCGTTTTGAAAAACTTCTGCATTTTCTGATACGATACTCTTCCGTTATTGAAAACATCTTCCCCAAGACGAAGGGGAATCCGGATAAGTTCGCTTTTCTTAAAATGCGGCTCATCATGCTCATACACCACATTGCAAAGTAGCAACCGGATAGCATTGGAACCAATATCAATGGCAGCGTATCGCAAAATCTTCGGAATATTATTGCTTTCCAAAGATGCTTCTTGTTTTTGCAGATTATCCTCGCCCACTGAAAATTTTGTACAGAAAGTATTGTTAATTATTTACCGGTTGTTCTGCTGATGTGAACGCAGGATGTGAAGTTAAAAATTTTACTGGATTCCATTTGCCTGAAATCATCCTGTAAATATCGGATTGCGCCCTGACAAGAGTTCCGTTTGTGCGTTGCACGAATTGATTGTCCTGCGCTTTGTTTAAGATGCGCGCTTTGCAATTATCGAGCAGTTGTATCCGAATGTAATTTTTAAGCTCTGCCTGTATGGTTTCATCAAAAACCGGAACAGCAACTTCCGAGCGGAAATCAAGGTTTCGGTACATCCAGTCGCCAGATGAAATAAAATATTTTTCATTTCCTCCATGACAGAAAATAAAAATTCTGCTGTGTTCAAGGAATTTATCCACAATGCTTATTACATCAATGCTGCTGCTCTGATTCTTCACTCCCGGAACCAGCGAACAAACTCCGCGCACAATCATTTTTATTTTCACACCTGCATTGCTCGCTTCGTATAATTTCGAAATCATTTCAGCATCCACCAGACTATTCATCTTTAAAAGCATCCATGCTTCTTTTTGGTCTTTTGCATTTTCAATTTCCTTATTAATTAATGCGATAAACTTCTTCCTCGTATTAAATGGAGAAACAATCAGGTGCTTGTAATTCCCGGTTTTGTAATTATCACGATAAAACATAAACAGCTTTTCTGCTTCGCGCGTGATTTTTTTATTAAAAGTAAGCAGTGAATGGTCTGTATAAATCCTGGCGGTGTGCTCATTAAAATTTCCGGTTCCAACGTGCGCATACAATGCCGTTTTGCCTTCTTCCTTCCGGGCAATAAGAAAAACTTTTGAGTGAACTTTCAACCCCGGTATTCCGAAAATAACCTGTGCGCCTTCCTCCTGCAAACGGTTGGCAAAATGAATGTTTGATTCTTCATCGAAACGCGCCTGCAATTCCACAATAGCCGTTACCTGCTTTCCGTTTTTGATGGCATTGACCAATGCATTGACAATGCTGCTGTTCTTAGCTGCCCTGTAAAGAGTGATTTTTATGGATTGCACGCGCGGGTCAATGGATGCTTCGCGGAGCAAATCCACGATGGGGCGAAATGAATGGTACGGATAGGAAAGCAAAATATCCTTTTCGCGAATTACTTTAAATAAACTTTTATTATTTCTTAATTCAGTATGGTCAATGGGTGGCTGTTCAGGATAGTTTAACTCTTTACGTCCTACTTTTGGAAAGTTGATGAAATCTTTAAAATTATGATAGCGTGCTCCGGGAATAAGGTACTCTTCCTTATTGAGTTTGGTTTTCTTAAGGATGAATGACAGCAGGTCAGGCGATATGCGTTCATCATAGGTTAACCGTACAGGAGCACCCTTCTTTCGTAGCTTCAATCCTTTTTCAATCTTCTCAATCCAGCTTTTGGATATATCGCTTTCTATGTCAAGCTCTGCGTCACGTGTCATTTTGATGGTGAACCCTTCGATAACCTCATATTGAAAAATGGAAAAAATTTCATCAAAACAAAAACGGATGACATCATCAAGCAGGATTATATATTTCTTTTCATCGACCGAAGGCAATACCAGGAACCGAGAAACAATGTCTGTCGGAATTTCGATGAGCGAATATTTCGATTTCTTTCCCTTTGCTTTCCGGCTAAGTTTCACAGCAAGGTAAATTGATTTGTCCCTCAGGTAAGGAAATTCAGGAGCTGAATCAATCATAATGGGAGCAAGAAACGGCTGCACCTGTTCGCGGAAATATTTTTTCACAAATACTGCCTGTTCCCGGTTTAATTGCTTTTCATGGATAATAAATACTTTTTCCCGCAAAAGCTCTTTTAAAATTTCTTTATAAATGATGTCAAATTTTGCCTGCTGTTTAATAACCACCCTCTGAATTTTTTCAAGCAGCTTGTCGGGGTCAGCACCCAGGAGTTTTTTGCCCTGCTTTCCGATGCGGGCCATCCTGCTCACCGTAGCCACGAACCCTGAAAAACTCATCCAGATTATTGGAATAAATTCCAAGAAACCGCATTCGTTCAAGTAATGGCACTCCCGGATTTTCCGCTTCCTGCAAAACCCTGTCATTAAATGAAAGCCAACTCAGGTCGCGGGGAACAAGCTCACCATTATTTTCTTTCTTTTTCATTGGGTATGTTTATTTTTTTTTCGCGGCTGTCTTTGGCTTTGCCTTTTGCACAGACGGTTTTCGGAAGCTGCTTTTTCTATTCGGATTTGCATTTGAAGATTGCTTCATCGCTTTGGCAAATTTCTTTGCTAATTTTCTGCTCATGGATTTTACATGCTTTTGAGTTTTGCCGGCTGATTTTTTATTTATTGACGAAAGTATTTTGGATATTGCTTCCATTAAATCCGATTTCAGACGTTTTTTCGCTGTTTTGTTCATAATGGTTTGAGTTAAGTAAAAGAAAAATAAAAAGGGTAGTTTGTAAATATTGATAAAAAAATCTAATCAGAAAACAGTAAATACAATGTTTCATTTTAATTTAACATTGGATTTATGGGGTGTTAATTTTAAGTGTGAAAATGAAAAGATTCAGCCGTATACATAACTACCTGAAAAACATACCAGTCACAAACCTTTTCAAAAAGCAAGTTCATCCGGGCTCAAATGTTATCCTGATACGGGATTTGCGTTGAACAAGTTTTTGAACCAAACAATTGATCAATGGGTGGTAGAATATAATACGCTCCGTCCGCATCAGGCACTCAAAAATTTAACATCACAAGAAAATGCAGCTTAGGTTTTTTTTCAGGCAGACAGTCTTAAGAATATCAGATAAAAAAACGGGTGCAATTACATACATCCGTTGCTCGATATTCCATCGGCATGAACTTATCCCTGGCAGGTTGCTCCTCAGCAGAGCCTGATTACGTTTCAGTTCATAGGGGCAAAATTCAAACTCAAAAACTATATTTACAATATGCTAAATTTTCCAGCCACTTGCCGTATTTTTTTTGCATACGCTTTGAGCGGGATTTCTGCATCGAGGTTGAAAGCATAAAATAAAATGTTTGTTTTTGTAGTCCCGAGAGGAATCGAACCTCTATCAAGAGTTTAGGAAACTCCTATTCTATCCGTTGAACTACGGGACCAATCATTGCTTTTAATTTTTCCTTTCCCGATCCTGATTTATAATATTTCTCATTCTCCCGCGCTTCTTTTCGTGTTGCAAATTGTTTTGTAAAAAATAATTTCCAGGGTACAAATCCTTTGGTTGATTTCGTTTTGCCGTTATTGTGCTCCGCTAATCTTTTCAGAGGATTGTCGCTCATCCCGACATAAATTCTTCTGTCCTTCAAGCTTGTTATTCCATAAACGTAGTAGCTCATCTTTAAATTAAATTCAGGAAGCTCCTATTCCCTGCCTGCCGCAGCGTAAGCCCGCACATCGGCAGGCAGGCCTGCCTGCCGTAACGTAAACCCGCGCAACGGCAGGCAGGTATCCGTTGAACTACGGGGCCAGTCATTGATTTTAATTTTTCTTTTCCGGAACCTGATTTATAATATGTCTCCTTCCGCTTTTCCTTTTATATAAAATTTACTAAACAAAAAGGATGCTTATTTTACTGTACTTCCATTATCAATTTTTTCAACTGGTGAAACAAATCTCAACTTACCGCTTCCATCCTCAGCCATCAGAATCATCCCTTTCGATTCAATGCCTTTTATCTTGCGGGATGCGAGGTTGGCAAGTAGTACTACTTGCTGACCAATTATTTTTTCGGGCTCATAAAATTCAGCTATTCCAGAAACAACTGTACGTTTATCAATTCCTGTATCAAGCAGCAATTTTAACAGCTTGTCTGTTTTTGGAACACGCTCAGCTTCGAGGATGGTCGCAACCTGCAAATCCATTTTATTGAAATCATCGAAAGTAATGTCTGGTTTGATGTGGTTGGATGTGGCTGGATGTTGCTCTGTTGTTTCATTTTTCATTTTTGTTGCATGAAGCTTTTCAATTTGTTTCTGAATCATATCATCTTCCAATTTTTCAAATAATAATTTTGATTTTCCCAAAAGATGACCGGGTTTCAGGATTTTTCCTTCAAGATTTTTCCAGCTAAGATTTTTTAAATTCAACATATCAAATACCCGGGAGGAAGCGAACGGCAAAAACGGTTCGGCTAAAGCTGCCAGGTATGCAGTAGTTTCAAGCGATAAATACAAAATTGTACCCACTCGTTTCTCATCAGATTTATAAATTTTCCATGGCTCGGTATCGGCAAGATATTTATTTCCGGCACGGGCAAGATTCATCAATTCAGACAACGCATCGCGAAACCGAAACCTGTCCAGATTACCGGCAATTAGTTTCTTCGCGTTTTTGATTGATTTTATTAGTTCATTGTCCACATCCGTTAAATCACTGTGCTCAGGTACAACATTGCTGAAAAATTTTTGAGTAAGTACAACGGTACGGTTCACAAAATTTCCCAAAATGGCTACCAACTCATTATTTACTCTTGCCTGAAAATCTTTCCAGGTGAATTCGCTGTCCTTGGTTTCGGGTGCAATTGAGGTAAGCACATACCGTAATTCATCTTCTCTGCCAGGAAACTCTTTTAAATATTCGTGAAGCCAAACAGCCCAATTACGCGAAGTTGAAATTTTATCTCCCTCCAGGTTCAGGAATTCATTTGCCGGAACATTGGTTGGTAAAACATAATCCCCGTGCGCCATCAGCATGGAGGGAAAAATGATGCAGTGAAAAACGATATTGTCTTTCCCGATGAAGTGAATAAGCCGGGTTTCGGGGTTTTTCCAATAATCTTCCCACCTCAACTTTAAACTTTGAACCTTGAACCCTGAACTTTCAAATAATTCTTTCGTGGAAGAAATATATCCTATGGGCGCATCAAACCATACATACAAAACCTTTCCATCCGTATCAGGCAGGGGGACTTTCACACCCCAGTCCAGGTCGCGGGTCATGGCCCTTGGCTTCAATCCTTCGTTCAGCCAGGAGCGGCATTGTCCATACACGTTTGTTTTCCATTCCCCCTCTTTTGATTTTATCCACTCAGAAATCTGTTGCTGAAATTTATCGAGAGGAAGGTACCAGTTTTTCGTTTTTCGCAGCACAGGAGGTTTCCCGCTGAGCATTGATTTAGGATTCTTTAATTCCGATGGGCTTAACGAAGACCCGCAGTTTTCGCACTGATCGCCATAAGCATTTTCATTTCCGCAGCGCGGGCAGGTGCCGACAATGTATCGGTCAGCTAGAAACTGTCCGGCTTCTTCATCATAGTACTGTTCGGTGGTTTCTTCGGAAAAAACTTTTTTGTCATAAAGTGTTTTAAAAAATTCCGAAGCCGTTTTGTGATGAATCTTTGCAGACGTTCTTGAATAATGATCAAATGATATTCCGAAATCTTCAAATGACTTTTTCATCATCTCATGATATTTATCCACCACCTGTTGCGGAGAAATTCCGAGCTGCTTTGCTTTCAGTGTAATCGGAACTCCGTGCTCATCGCTGCCGCAGATGAACAGCACATCCCCGCCTTTCAATCGCAGATAGCGTGAATAAATATCAGCAGGAATATAGCAGCCGGCAAGGTGACCGATGTGGACAGGACCATTGGCGTACGGAAGTGCTGCTGTTACGAGAAAACGGGACATAAGATCATTCTATGCGCTGATCCGGCATTTATTAATTAAGGTAATAGCACCGGTAACTTTCATTCTGCTTTCTTTGCAAATATAAAATAAAGGCAAAGGCATGGTTTTACCCGCATCATTAAAGCCAAACGACAAAATTGCCATTGTAGCAACCGCCCGCAAGGTTTCGTCCGATGAAATGAGTCGCGCTGCTGAAGTCCTGAAAGGATGGGGGCTGGAGGTGGTGTACGGAAATAATCTTTACCGACACGAAAATCAATATGCCGGAAGTGATGCTCAGCGCACCGAAGATTTACAAAATGCACTGAATGATGACAGCATTCGTACTATCCTTTTTGCGAGAGGGGGCTATGGAACAGTACGTATTATTGATAAAATAGATTTCTCCGCTTTTGAAAAAAATCCAAAATGGCTCATAGGGTTCAGCGATATTACGGTAATTCATTCGCATGTTCACACAAATTTCGGGATACAGACCGTTCATGGTCCGATGGCAATCAACTTCCCAAAAGCTCCGGCTCATGTTCTTGATTCGTTAAAAAATATTCTGTTCAGCGCTGGTCATAAAATTGAAGCCATTCATCATCAAATGAACCGCAGGGGGAAAACGAAAGGAATATTGGTCGGAGGAAATCTTTCTTTGCTGTACGCGCTTAACGGAACCGATTCGGATATTGATACGAAAAATAAAATCCTTTTTATTGAAGACCTGGATGAGCATCTCTATCACATGGACCGGATGATGATGAATCTGAAAAGAAGCGGAAAGCTTGCAAACCTGAATGGATTAATCGTGGGGGGAATGAATGACATGCGCGACAACACGAAAAAATTCGGATTTCAAACAGACAATCCATTCGGAAAAACAGCCGAAGAAATAATCAGTGAATCCGTAGCTGAATATGATTACCCGGTTAGCTTTAATTTCCCCGCAGGTCATATTGAAAACAATTATCCGCTGATTCTCGGAAGCGAAATTGAATTGAATGTAGGCGAGCTTACTACTGTAAATTTCAACAATCGGGTTTTTGCCTGATACAGCAGGCGTCACAATAATATTTTAATAACCATGACAAAACACATTGAAAAGGGAAAAGAAGGCGAAGAGCAGGCAGTGCAATATCTCCGCGAACATGGTTACAAAATTCTAGAGCGCAACTGGCGTTTCCGCAAATATGAGGTGGATATTATTGCCCGTAAGGGGTCCATCCTGTCCATTGTGGAAGTTAAAACACGGTCCGGAAATTTTTTCGGAGAACCCGAGGAGGGGGTAACCAAAAAGAAAGAGCGCTTCCTTGCCGATGCTGCCGATCATTACATACAATCGAGGAACCTGGATGTGCAGTGCAGGTACGATATCATTTCAGTGATTTCAGTGGACGGAAATCATAGAGTAACCATGATTGAAGATGCATTTTATCCGTTTATGTGAGCCGGGAAACCCTACCTTTGCATAATTAATTTTAAAGATGAAAAACGAAAATTCAGAAAGAAAAAAATTCAGGGGCGGGCAGCGCGAATCAATGCCTTTCAGAAAAAAGAGGCGGTTTAAAAAAAATGAAAGCAGGGATGAGAAACGTTTTCAGAGCCGAAACAGAAAAGGTCGTGCGGAAAGCAGCCCGGAAGATGAAGCTCGCAGATCCGGTTCAGGAAAAAAGCCGGGCTTTAAAAAGAAATTCAGAAAGGAAAATTCCGGAAACAGGTTTGATAAGAAAAGAAATTCGTTTCAGGACAAAAGAGCAAGGGGGAATGATAGAAAGTCTGACGAAAGGAAAAAATTTTATCATGATCGGGATGAGAAAAAAAAGTCGTTTCCCCGTTATGAAAAAAGGAGCGATTCGGAAACTTTTCCCCGAAGATCGCGCGATAAATTCAGGAAGTATAGTAATGACAAAAGGACCAAAACATTCCGTCCGGAAAAAAAACATTCCGGAGAAAAAATAATTAGCGGGGGCTCTGCTGCATTGATTCGGCTGAACCGGTATATTTCCAATTCGGGAATTTGTTCAAGACGCGAAGCGGATGAATTGATAACTGCAGGTGTTATTTCGGTGAATGGTGAAGTAGTTACTAAGCTTGGTACTAAAATTTCTGTTTCAGACACCGTTAAATATAATAATGAAACCATTAAGCGTGAAAAGAAGGTTTATGTATTGCTCAATAAACCAAAGGATTTTATTACCACTACGGACGATCCTGAAAAAAGAAATACCGTGATGCAGCTGGTGGAAGGCGCATGCAGCGAGCGGATTTATCCCGTGGGACGCCTTGACCGAAACACCACCGGAGTGCTGCTTTTTACAAATGATGGCACACTCACAAAAAAGCTGACACACCCCTCATCGAACATCAGGAAAATTTATCATGCGGAGCTGGACAAAAAGCTGGCTTATCCGGACCTTCAGAAAATCACAGAGGGGGTGGAACTGGAAGACGGCAAGGCGCAGGTGGATGAAATTGCTTATGACCATCCATCCGATAAATCGCATGTGGGCATTGAGCTGCACTCGGGCAAAAACCGGGTGGTCCGCAGAATTTTTGAATCGCTCGGTTATGAAGTGCGCAAGCTCGACCGAGTGTACTTTGCCGGACTTACAAAAAAGGATTTGCCAAGAGGCAGATGGCGGTTTCTATCCAAAATGGAAATCAATAACCTTAAAATGATGGCGGGCGTGGTCAAAAACCCGGAGGATGCAGAAATTGTTTCTGAAGCGGAGGAATAGTTTTTTTTGATGGTCCAGTCAATTGTTTGTTTCATTACAGCTTTCCTGCTTTTATTTTCTCCACCATCAGGAATTGCACAGAGTAAAAAAATAGCCGCGCAGAGTGTGGATGAGCATGCCCGGTCGCTTGCCGGATTTCGCTCCGAAAATCTGGATTCACTTTCCAAATTGCTGACTAAGAATTTTTCTTCGGATTCTGAAAAAGTCCGCTCGGTATTTGTTTGGGTTGCTGAAAATATTGCGTACGATGTAGCATTATATACCGACCGCGTGAAGTTCGCGAATGTGCTTCAGCATCATAAAGACCAAAGCCAGAGTGTTGCAGAAGTTTTTAAACATCGTAAAGCTGTTTGCGAAGGATATGCAAATCTTGTAAAGGCGCTATGTATGCATTCCGGCATCCGTTGCAAAACGGTGGAAGGAATCGGTCGTCCGAAAAAAAATGCTGCGGAGCTTCATGGCTGGAATGCTGTATGGATTAACGGCAACTGGAATCTGCTCGATGTAACGTGGGCTGCGGGCGCCATTGATACGAGAACAAAAAAATTTCAGAAATCATTTGATGATACATATTTCCTGATGCCACCGGAAGAATTCATCAAAACCCACTACCCTTTCGACCCGATGTGGCAGTTAATTTTTAATCCTGTTTCAAAAAAAGAATTTGATGAGGGAAAATATGCGGCTGATAAGAAATCTGCTTTTCATTATGCTGATACCATTGCCCATCATTTTGCACTCGACAGCATTTTACAATTGATTCATCAGCACCGGAGGATAATTGACTTTGACTCCGGCAATCACCTTGCTGAGCAGAATTACAAAAGCTTAGTTAATTACCGGGAGAATCAGAAAATGAATCATGCCAATGACCTTGCCTCCCGCGCTGTGGATGATTACAATGAGTGCGTGCGCATCGCCAATGAAGCGAAACAAAAACGCAATTCAAAAATTTTGATTGAGAATAAAGAAAAATTAATGTTGCTGATTAATCAATGCAAATCTGCAATTGAAAAAGCAATGATGATATATGAAGAAATTGTTTTTACGGACCGTAGTAATGAACAGATTCTTAAAATGAATTATGAAAACTGCAAAAACAATCTGAAGCAGGTGAAGGAATTTGAAAAATATCTTGAGAAGTATTTTGGTGCTTCTGAAAAATCAAAATAAAAATTTATAAAACAATTCATTATTTCACAACCACCACTCCGAGAAACTTAGAAATATCCGAGATAATCCGGTCGTATTCTTTCTGCCGGTTCAGAAAATCATCCCACTCCCCCAACACATCTCTTGTTTCCTTCAGCTTCTGCTGGTTTTCCTTTTTCAGCCGGATAACTCTTTTTAATTTCAGGTGATATACCGGGCTGAGCACTGCCTGCGTAAAATTAAACTCTTCGGTTTTAACATAAATTCCAACGGATGCCCAGTCGCTCAATTCATGTCTTGTCGTGAGAAAATCAATGGCGCGCATCCTGATTTTTTCTTCATTATGATTTTTTAATTCTTCGAGGATATGACTGAATTCTTTTATTTCGGCATTCGAGAAATAGGAAAATATTCCTGCCAGCAGTTCATCATCGAACCCGATTCCGTCCATCAGAAGTTCGTTCAGCAAAACATCTTTTGCCTTAATTTTCTGAATCACGGGATGCCCTTTCTCATCCTCGCTTTTGAATTCCACATCGCGGTCGCCATAATTGAGCAGTATCCGTATGATTTCCGCCTCCTGGTTTTCCGCACTCATTTCATCCATCAATGCCTGTTCGGGTTTGATGATTTCCGGAAGAAAATCTTCTGTTTCGGTCCGGAAGTCGCGCTCAATCTGCCGTGTGAAATTCTTTCTTCTGATTTTATTCAGCTCCATCATCAGCGTTGGCTCGCTTACATCCATCAACACCGAACATTGCTTCACATACATCTCACGTTTGATGCCATCCGGAATTTTTGAAATCGTTTCCACAATATCCCGAATCAATTCTGCTTTGCCGATGGGATCGCTGACAACTTCGTGCAGCAACAGCGAAGTTTTAAAGCGTATGAAGTCCTGCTTGTTTTCTTTCAGGAAATTAAGCATTTCGGAATGACTGTGGCTTCGTGCAAATGAATCAGGGTCTTCGCCATCGGGAAACAATACAACTTTCACATTCAGCCCTTCTTCAAGAATCAATTCAATCCCCCTAAGCGATGCTTTGATACCGGCAGCATCCCCGTCATAAAGTACCGTTATGTTTTTGGTATATCGCCCGATTAGTTTTATCTGCTCCACCGTAAGTGAAGTTCCGGACGATGCCACCACATTTTCGATTCCTTCTCTGTGCAGTGAAATCACATCGGTGTATCCTTCGGTGAGATAACATTCATCCTTTTCAACAATGGATTTCTTAGCGAAATAAATCCCGTAAAGGATTTTGCTTTTATGATAAATTTCCGTTTCGGGTGAATTTATGTACTTGGGAGCTTTGGGGTCCTTTTGAAGAATGCGCGCACCGAACGCAATTATTTTACCGGTGATGTTGTGAATCGGAAATACAGCGCGAGCGCGGAAGCGGTCATAATGCTCACCGGAGTTTTCCTTTTTCAGAATCAGCCCGGCTTTTTCAAGGATTTCAGTACGATAGCCCTTCTTTGTGGTTGCATTCAGCAATGCATCCTGCTGGCGTGGCGCAAGCCCAAGCTGAAATTTGCGGATGGTTTTTTCATCAAATCCTCTCTCCTCAAAATAGGTAAGCCCGGTGGATTTGCCCTCATCCGAATCAAAAAGATAATCCTGATAAAATTTTCCGGCAAATTCAGTGACAATAAATAAGCTTTCTTTTTCATCCCTCAGCGCGGCATCGTCCTCCTGCGAATACTCTTCTTCCACTTCGACATTGTATTTATTGGCAAGTAACCGCAACGCTTCCGGGTAGGAATAATGCTCATGCTCCATGATAAAATTAACGGCATTGCCGGCTTTACCGCAACCGAAACATTTATAAATTCCACGTGAGGGGGAAACATTGAAGGAGGGTGTTTTTTCATTGTGAAACGGACAAAGCCCAAGCCAGTTGGCACCGCGTTTTTTCAGTGAAACAAAATCGGTAACCACTTCTTCGATGCGTGCTGTATCAAGAATTTTTGCAATGGTATCCTTCGTAATCATCTTTAAAAATAATTCCGGAGTGAAAAAATATTTATTTCAGACGAGCTTCCTGAATTTTGACGGCTTCCTGATTTTCTTAGGCAAATGGCTGTTGCAAAATGCGGCAATGCGGTCGAAATATTTTTTGCGTTCTTCGGCATTTTGTTCGGTGTACTCCTTTTTGAAGACTATCCATTCCTTGCGCAGCGATGCACAGGATGTATAAAGTTTTTCAGTTGATTTATAATCGAGAAACTGTTCTGATATGTATGAAATGAACAGTGCAGGGTCAGTAAGCTGCTGAACTGTTTCCGCCAAATTTAATGAATCAGCGCGGATGCCGGTTTCGCGTTCCAGCTTTTTAATCATCCTGTTCAGAAAAAATTTTCCGGCAATGCCATATTTTGATTGAGCATAATCATGAACATATTGGCTGATGTTAAGAAAAGAGTTCTGGATAACCGCTATTTTCACTGCAGTGTCCGCAATACAGGTTTGCATTGCTATGGATGCGCCTGTTCCATTACCCATCAGGATAAAATTTTCTGTATTAAAGCTTTTTCGCAGCATATCCATTACATACAACAGGTCCTGAACCGCAAGTTCACCCAGCGTGTAAAATTTTCCTCCGCTCGCCCCCTGCCCCCGCATGTCAGGAAGGCACACATTGAACCCCCTCGATGAAAGTTCGGATGCTGCGATTATATTATCTATCCTGCTTTCATTGAGATCGGGAATGATGATAACGGTGGTTTCGGGCGACCATGCCGAGTCGCGTACATACCATGCTTTTAGCAAAACCCGGTCGTTCATCGCAATTTCCAGATCCGTTACATCAAGCTTCAACTGGCGCGGATGATACAAAAAAAATTTTCCGGGGTCCCGGCTTCCCTCTCTTACCCGTTGCTCATAGTCCAGTTGAACAGCGCGGAAAAAAACGGAATCGCGCTTTACCGGGTAAATCAATTCTGTAATCGTAAAATATGGAATAGATAATACGACCACTGCCATGAGAAGGGCAATGATTATATAAAACTTAAAAAAATTTCTCTTCAGCATTTTTCAGCTTTCCCGTTCCGTGGTAAACCGAACCAGCTCAGTGAGTGATTTTTTATAAGCCGAATCCGGCATGGTACAAATGGTTATAAAAGATTCGTTCTGGAAATCGTTCATGCGCTTTCGGGCATATTCAATTCCGCCATGCAGGTGAACAAATGAAATTACTTCGGCAATTTTTTGGTCGTCTGTGTTTTCATTTTTAATAATGCGGATTATTTTTTTCTTCTCCTGCCCCGAAGCCGCATGAAGCGCATGAATCAACGGTAAGGTCATTTTGCTGTCGCGTATGTCAATTCCGGAGGGTTTTCCTGTATTAAGATTTTTTTCATAGTCAAATAAATCGTCCTTGATCTGAAAAGCAATCCCTACCTGCTCTCCGAACCGCTGCATTTTTTTGATGATTTCATCGTCTGCCTTTGCTGATGCTGCTCCTACAGCACAACAGGACGCTATCAGTGATGCTGTTTTCTGGCGGATGATTTCAAAATAAATTTCTTCGTCAATATCGAGCTTACGTGCCTTTTCAATCTGAAGCAATTCGCCTTCACTCATTTCACGGACAGCATTCGAAACGATTTCGAGCAAAGCATATTCCTTCTGCGCAACCGAAATCAACAGCCCCTTTGACAACAGGTAATCCCCCACCAAAACAGCAATTTTATTTTTCCATAGTGCATTGATTGATAAAAAGCCTCTCCTTAATGTGGAATCATCCACCACATCATCATGAACAAGCGTAGCTGTATGCAGCAATTCGATAAGGGCCGCTCCTGTATAAGTTGATTCGCTGATCCCTCCGCAAACTCCTGCCGAAAAAAAAACAAACATGGGACGAAGCTGCTTGCCTTTCCTTTTTACAATATAGTGCATGATGCGGTCCAGCAGCGGAACTTTGCTGCGCATGGCATCCCGGAATTTTTTTTCAAAAAGAATCATTTCCTTTTCAACGGGCTTACGAATGGCAGAAAGGGAAAGCATAACAGGCAAAAGTAAATCAAATAAAAACCCGCTGATTTATTGGCTGATTACTATTCCGGTAATTAGAAAAAGATCAAATCGGAATGCTCAATCATGCCTACGCGCCCTGCAACAGCTTATCCTTCTCAATTGTAGTGGTCACCGGAACAGATGTATTGCTAATCCCCCTGAAACCGCTGCTCACTTCTGCAAAATTGTGAATGCCGCGCGCTTTCAAAATGCTTCCGGCAATCATACTCCTGTAGCCGGTCTGGCAGTGGATGATGAATGGCTTGCTGCCATCAATTCCAGAAGTCCATTCGTTTATAAAATCAAGTGGTTTGCTGTACGCCCCTGCAACATGGCTGTTGCGATACTCGCCTTCGCGCCTGATGTCAATGACGGTAATATTATTTTCCGAATATTTTTTTTCAAATTCCTCTGCTGATAACCTGGTAAGTTTATCGGATTCCTTGCCGCTGCTTTTCCATGCTTCAAAACCGCCATCGAGGCAGCCCAGTACATTGTCGAATCCCACCCTCGACAGGCGCATTACGGTTTCTTCTTCCCTTCCCTCCTCAGCAACAATAAGCAATGGCTGTGAAACATCGCCAAGCAAAGCGCCCGCCCAGGGGGCAAACTGTCCCCCCAGCCCGATATTTATAGAGCGGGGAATAAATCCATTTGTAAATTCACTTCCGTTTCTTGTATCTAGGACAATTGCGCCAGTGGATTCGGCAGCCGCTTCAAATTCTCCGGGCGAAAGTTTTTTCAATCCTTTTTTCATAACGTCCTCCAGCGGCTTGTATCCTTTTTTGTTCAAAGCAACATTCATAGGGAAATAGGCAGGAGGGGCGAGAAGCCCTTCGGTAACCGCTTCCACAAACGATTTTTTATCCGGCTGCTGCAAAGCATAATTCATTTTTTTCTGGTTACCCAAAGTATCCACCGTTTCTTTCATCATATTCTTTCCACAGGCGCTTCCGGCACCGTGAGCGGGATATACAATCACATCATCAGCAAGGGGCATTATTTTTTCATTGAGTGAGTCATAAAGCATTCCGGCTAAATCCTCCTGCGTTATGGATTCCGATTTCTGCGCAAGGTCAGGGCGGCCTACATCTCCGAGAAACAGCGTATCTCCGGTAAATATTGCATAGTCTTTTCCGTTTTCATCTTTTAAAAGGTAACACGTGCTTTCGGTGGTATGGCCCGGAGTATGCAGCGCTTTTATTTTTGCTTTTCCGATATTAAAAACCTCACCGTCACCCGCAATATGCGCTTTAAACTCAGGCGTTGCAGTGGGCCCATAAATAATAGGCGCGCCCGTTTTTTTTGATAAGTCGAGATGGCCCGAAACAAAGTCGGCATGGAAATGCGTCTCAAAAACATATTTAATTTCAGCATTGTCTTTCTGAGCGCGTTTAATGTAGGGTTCTGTTTCGCGCAGCGGGTCAATGATGGCTGCCTCTCCATCCGATTCAATATAATACGCCCCCTGAGCAAGGCATCCTGTATAAATCTGTTCTACTTTCATTTTTTACGAATTAATTTTTTCAACTCTTTTTTCATGGCGCCCTTTTTCAAATGGTTCGGTGAGAAAAATTCCTGTCATTTTTTTTGCAAGCTCCTTGCTCACGAATCTCGAAGGAATACAGATAATGTTTGCATTATTGTGCTTGCGCGCCAGCGAAGCAATTTCTTCTGTCCAGCAAACTGCCGCACGGATTCCTTTGTGCTTATTCGCTGTAATGGCAACCCCATTTGCGCTGCCGCAAATAAGAATTCCGGCATCACATTCCTTTCCCGCAACTGATTCGGCAACAGGATGTGCAAAATCAGGGTAATCCACCGAATCATCCGAATAGGTTCCTTTGTCTATCAGGTGATGCGCGTTTGTTTTTCCGAGATATTTTTTTATTTCTTCCTTGAGCGAAAATCCTGCATGATCGGCACCAATAGCTATGTTCATTTTGAGTTTTTTTCTGTGAGTCGTAAAATTAATGATTTTTGATTTAGATCGCGCTGATAACTTTTTTCGTGCTGATTAAGAAAACGTTAATGTCAAATTTTTTTAACCGTAAATCCGTGTAAATCCAATTTTTGTGTTGAAAACATTTTATAACCTTATTTGGTTTCCGCAAATTGGTTTGGATTAGTAATAATTCTGTTTAATCCAAATTTCGATACCCTAAATTCATTAATATCTTTTCACAAATCTTTTAACAATTTTTAATAAGAAACAGGAACAATTTTTTAACATTTCCTGAAATAAGCCGGCTGTTGAATAATGTGCATAAAACTTCAGCAGGGAATAAAAATTAATGAACACATATGTTCATATCATGTTATTAAGATTTGATAATTAACAAAACGAATTTTACCAGAATAATTTATCAACAGAATTAACAGCCATATTATTATTACTAATTTTTTATTTAAAAATATAATAATATTTAATGATGTGAAAAACGGCTGACTTTTCTGCTGAACATTATTTTATCAAATTTGCGCTCTGAAATTCAAAAAAATGAAATACAAAAATCAGATTGAAATAAACCTTCTGCGGCAATAAGTTATAGAGTTGTTTGATAACCCCGATAACATGAAATTCTGGCAGCCCGGACTTGTCAGCTTTGATCAAATCAGTGGCACGCCAGGCCAGCCGGGGGCCAGGTCGCGGTTGAAATACAAAATGAACGGACGCGAAGTTGAAATGATTGAAACCATCACGGTACGTAACCTCCCTGATGAATTCAGCGGAGCGTATGAAGCCAAAGGAGTTACCACTTCAATCAGAAATAAATTTATTCAGGTTTCAGATAATAAAACTTTATGGGAAGCCGAAAACGATTTTCAGTTTAAGGGGATGATGAAATTTTTTGCTGCATTAATGCCGGGCGCCTTCAAAAAGCAAACACAGAAATACCTGGATAATTTCAAAAAAATTGCAGAATCAAATGCAGCCGGTTAAAAGCAATTGCTTATATTTTTATTCTCCGAATTCTATTATTCCGGCATTGCATCGTTTCTAATGTGAGGAGGTAATTCCTATTTAATGGAAGCAATCTGCTTGATTTTTTTTACATAATGCTCGTCTTCTGCATACACTTTTCCAAGGAAGTTAAGATAATGTTCTGTGATGTCGAAGCAGTTTTCCTGCCATAATTTATAATCTTCCACCGCATCCTGCCAGGTTGCATATACAGCATAGTTATTGGCTACTTTCCGATACATTTTTAATTCCTCCTGTGTGCCCGAAATAATGGTGTCTTTTGAAGGAATATAAATGCCGCATGCTTTTGTAGCTCTTCGGAACGGATACCGCATTCCGAGCATATTGTTACTTTGTTTCAGAAGATAAGAATTCAGGTGACCTGATTCGAGCAGCATTTGTGCCAGCACGGCATCAGCACAAAGCACCTCCTGTTTTTCGAGTTCGGCTTTAAGATTTTCTACCGTGAGCGGAATTTCTTTGTTGCTTTCGGGCGTATAATTAAACAATTGTGCATTGTTATTTTTCATGCTGAAATTATCAAACGAAAACATCAGATAAAATCCAAACAGCATAAATGCAGCCGGATATTTCCATTTTGAATAATCGCGATGAAATGATGCCTTACTCAGATAATTGGAGCATTGCTCATTCATGCAGATTAAGTTTCCGCTGACGTTTGATAAATTGTTTGTTTTGCAACAGCTTGTTTTCATAATGTTTCTTTTTTTAAGAATCATTTTTTTTGATTACCAATTTTGGGTATTGGCGATTAGCTGTTATCTGTTGTGCATATTAAAGATTATCGGCTAAGTGCAGAAAAAGGGTTCTATTTGGTAAATAGACCGGATTTCGGTGTAAAAATGCTCAATCTTCAGGCAAAGGAGCATATTCACATGAGCTTGTCAAAACAAACTGAAATATCTTTTATAATGAATTCGTTACTACTTTAATTCAATACTTTTGTTTATTATTAATATATGACTTACAGATTATTGATTATCACTTCAATCGGCTTATTTCAACCGGCTTTTGCTCAGAAGGACAGCATAATTCCAAATGGCTATAACCGCTTTTATTACGCTTCCGGTAATTTGAGCAGCGAAGGCAACCTCGTAAACGGAAAACCGGATGGATATTGGAAATCATATTTCGAAAACGGGAAGCTCAAATCGGAAGGAGACCGGAAAAACATGCAGCTCAATGGACCCTGGAACTTTTATAATGACAAAGGAATTCCTGTGGCGGAATACACCTATGTGGATGGTATTAAGTCCGGCCCACAGAAAGAATTTTTTGCTGATGGCAAAATCAAATCTGAAGAAATGCTCAGCGACAATATTCGTAACGGGCAATGCCGGTATTACAATGAAGGGGGCTGGCTTGAAAAGGAGATTTTTTATAAGGAGGGCGCTGAACATGGATTTGCTAAAGAATTTGCCGAAGATGGGCGCATCATTACCATCACCACTTATGACAAAGGATATTTTAAAAAGGAAGAAAAGATAAACCGGCTCGATAAGTTCGGTTTTAAGCAGGGGGTATGGAAGGATTTTTATGATAATGGAAATGTGAAAACGGAAACACGCTATCTCGATGACCGCAAAAACGGACTTTATAAGGAATATGCTTTGGATGGAACCGTTCGCAAGACAGAAGTATATCAAAATGGAGAGATTGTGCTTGATAATGTTTCGAAGAAAGATTTAAAAATTCAGCGCTATTACCACAACAACGGGCGACCAAAATCATCCGTCAATCTTATTGATGGCGTTAAGCAGGGGGTTTACCGCGAATACGACCGGGAGGGGAACATAACAGGAGGAAAGCTCTATGCTGATGATGCAATTGTTGCCGAAGGGATTTCGGATGGAGCAGCGCAGCAACAGGGGCATTGGAAATATTTCTTTGAAACCGGGGAGCTGAAGTCCGAAGGCGATTACAAAGACGGAAAACGCACCGGAGAATGGATATTTTATTACAAAGACAAAAAAATCCAGCAGCGGGGGCGGTATGAAAATGACAAGCCGGTTGGCGATTGGAAATGGTTTTATCCCTCAGGAAATTTACTGCGCGAAGAATCCTATCTGAGGGGGAGGGAAGATGGCTATTCCAAAGAGTACAACGATTCGATTGAAGTCATTGCAGAAGGAAATTATGCAGAAGGAAACCGTGACGGACTCTGGAAATTCCGCAACAATGAATATGTTGCCGAAGGAAGATATGTGGATGGCCGTATGGAAGGCGATTGGAAGCAAACCTACCTGAACGGTAAAGCTGCTTTTGAAGGAGCTTACCGCGATGGATTTGAAAACGGAAAGCATGTGTATTACTATGACAACGGCAAAATCAAGGAAGAGCGGTTTTATAAGCTAGGTCTTAAAGATGGAGAATGGAAAATTTATGATTACACAGGCGAAATTATCCTGCGCACCACCTGGTCTGCCAATGAGATGAAAAAAATAGAAGGAGTGGCAATTAAGAACAGTAAGAATTAATTTTTCAAAGGTTTTTAAAAGCAGGGCCTTATTTCCGATTGAACTTTTTTAAAAAATACTTTAATGCCCCTTCCTGCGTTGATTGGTTAACCATCAACATCCCGATGTTAGTAATCCGGAATAATTACAGAGAATCGCAGAAGCGATGAATATATTTTTACACACTTAAAATAATTTTTACATCATGGGAATTTTGCTTCAGATTCAAACATCTGCCGATACGGTTACAACCTCCTTGCCTGCAGCAGAAGAAAAGCTCTCCTTGTTTGAGCTTGCTCTCAAAGGCGGTCCGGTTATGATACCAATTGCGCTCTGTTCGGTAATTGCGGTGTATATCATCTTCGAAAGATATTTTGCCATTAAAAAGTCTTCGAAAGATGACCCGAACTTTATGAATAATATCCGCGATTTCATCAGCAGCGGAAATATTGATGCAGCCCGTGCGCTTTGCCGGAACACCATTTCACCCATTGCGCGGATGATTGAAAAGGGAATTGCACGAATCGGAAAACCACTTGGAGACATTGAAAAAGCAATTGAAAACGTAGGGAACATCGAAGTGGTAAAGCTTGAAAAAGGATTGTCGCTGCTGGCTACGTGTGCAAGCGCTGCGCCCATGCTCGGATTTCTCGGAACCGTTACCGGGATGATTCGCGCTTTTTATAATATGTCCAAGGCAGGCAACACGGTTGAGCTTGGTGTGCTTTCGGGTGGAATGTATGAAGCAATGGTAACCACCGTAGCAGGATTGATTGTCGGAATTTTTGCGCTCGTTTCCTACAACCTGCTGAGTGCAATGGTGCAGAAAGTGATTTACAAAATGGAAAACACATCCATTGAATTTCTCGATTTGCTTCATGAGCCCGCCAAATAATTATGCTTGATTTAATTATATCGGAATGAAATTAAGAGCACGAAATAAAGCACATGCAAAATTTGAAATGTCGTCCATGACGGATCTGGTATTTCTATTATTGATTTTTTTCATGCTCATCACCACGCTGATCGTTCCGAACATCAATACGCTGAAGCTATTATTACCCAGCAGCAATACGGCAAAGCCGACCGAAAATATTACCGTTTCTGTTGCCATCAATGAAAAGCTGGAATACTTCCTAGACGGGAAGCCGGTTCCGTTTTCAGCGCTCGAAAATTCTGTCCGCAATTTTGTTTCCGGCAAATCCGATCCTATTGTGGTGCTTCATACCGCTAATGCAGTGCCTGTGGAAAATGTGGTTAAGGTGATGGATATTGTTAACCGGCTCAAAGTAAAAATGGTGCTTGCCACCAATCCGGAAAAATAAAATTTTGTCTATTTTCGTTAATGATAAAATGAAAAGTACGGGGGAAATAAACGGACAGAAGGAATCCCGCAAAAAAGGATTAATCGGCACCTTTGCATTTCACGGAATACTGCTATTAGCGCTTTTGCTTTTAAAGCTTCTCGCCCCCGTCCCCCCTCCCGAAGAAGGCGGCATTCTGATTAATTTCGGAAATTCCGATCAGGGCACCGGAAATATTCAGCCCGAACAGGTCACCAGCAATCAGACATCCGAAGAATCCAATGCCTCGCAATTGGAACAACCAAAGGAAAAAACAGCCGAAGCCAAACCAAAACCCAACCTGACGCAGGATGTTGAAGAAGCGCCTAAGATTACAAAGGACAAACCCAAGCCGGTGGTTGAAAAACCGAAACCAAAAACGGTTGAGCAACCCAAAAAGCCGGAGCAGCCCAAGGTGGATGCAAATGCATTATATCCGGGTAAAAAAAATAAACCCTCAACAGGAAGTTCTGGAAGCGAAGGGGAAACCGGAAAACCCGGAGACCAGGGTTCGCCCGATGGGGACAAGAATGCAACCAGCCACACCGGCAGCGGAAAGGGCAGCAGTGGAACAATTGGAAATTTGGAAGGACGAACAATGATAATCTCTCCTCAAATTGAAGATCGCTCCCAAGAAACCGGTAAAATAATTATTGATATTACGGTTGACAAATATGGAAAGGTAACTAATGCAACGGATTACAGCCGCGAATCAACCATTTCCAATCTTGGCTTACGAAACAAAGCAAAAGAAGCATCATATAAAGCAAAATTCAGTCCCTGCAACAGAATTGATTGTGCCGAAGAACAAAAAGGAACGATCACATACTACTTCATATTAAAATAAAATTAATTATTCCCCATTGTTGGATCTCGATAAAATTGATTTGAATTTATATCAATTTTATATTTATTAATAAGAGATTCAATATTATTTCCTGCTTTCATTTCTGATAAATCGTCTTTTAAATTATCAAATTCTTGTTCTAAGAATTGGATTTTTTTATATTGATTCTTAATTTGAAGCTCTTTTTCACTAGGCGTACGTCCAAAATGATAGCTTTTAATTTTTTCCAATTTTTCCCAAGCCAATCTTATTTCTGTTTCCTTCTCGGCAATTTTATTTTTTAAATTAATCGTGGCGCTTTTTTTATCTATTTGAAATTGCTTATTTTTTTTCTCGATTTCATTAATAGAGTCTTTTAACCTATTTTCTTCTTCAATTTTTAATTTTGTTTCTATTCTTGTTGCATTAATTAATGAATCTTCATACGCTGTTTTTGCAAAGGCAATCGAATCTAAGCGCAGTCTATCCAATCTTGCTTTTTCCTCATTATTTGAATGACAAGAAAGCATAAATATTACAATCGGGTAAATAAGCTTTTTCATAAAATTAAATAATGTTGCTGTAAAA
>Ga0187893_10005180_pt1 | contig 23720 bp, 19 predicted proteins | sample MA1701074metaG_FD_139574 | JGI IMG/M metagenome (GOLD analysis project Ga0187893, IMG submission 139574) | White microbial mat communities from a basaltic lava cave in the Kipuka Kanohina Cave System on the Island of Hawaii, USA - MA170107-4 metaG ...
CGCTAAGCCGAGCAATACGGAGCTTGACGTCCATCACCGACCAACCTCAGCCGCGGGGCGCCCGCGCCACGCGTACCGTAGCGCTGTTCACCGAGGCGAATAACCCGGTAGTCGTCGAAGATGGTCTCGCATCTGGCGACGTGATTCCCAGAACATTTCCCCATGTAGCGGGCTGATTCTCAAAACCTTTCCCCCAGGGCTTCTCAGAAGCTTTCCCCCACTCGGAGCCCGGCGGTGCTTCAACCGCTAGGCGTTTCTGGCCATCACCCTACGCCAGGATCTGAGGGTAACCCTGACTTGTGAGCAGCTACGGCGGCACCAGCTTCTCTGCGCAAGCTCTGGCGGCCATTGCCAAACCAGCCTCTCTGGTGATAAAGAAAGGCGTGCGCTATTGGTGCTCATCAAGCAGCCTCCCCAGGGGTCCGACGGAGCCCGCCGAAACTCGAAGCCGAGGTCGGAAGGGACTGAGCGAGAGAGGCGGTGTACCCGAGGCCGGTAGATGCTGGCGCCGCCGTGGGCGCGCGGTCGGCTGCCGTAACGGATTCGGCAAGTCGCAGCCGAATAAGAGCACGATCATGCTCGGGCGGCCGCGGGCCCGGGTGGCGTTCCGAATCCGATCTGACAAGGAGTCGTCGAAGGTGCGTGCCGTGAACTCGGGCGAGACGAAGGCCGACTGATCTCCTCTACACGCCGGCGGCTGGCTACTCGATGATCGAACTCCTGGGCAGCAGTCCTGTCTTCGAGGAGATGAAGGTCCGCGCCCGGCAAGTGCTCGCCCGGGCTGGCGCCGGCGGACGTCTGCCGCCAGTGCTCATCCAGGGCGAGACCGGAACCGGCAAGGGGTTGCTCGCGCGTACCCTTCATCTGGCCAGTCCACGGGCTGGCGCACCCTTCGTCGCGATCAATTGCGGGGCCATTCCCGAGACGCTCGGCGAATCCGAGTTCTTCGGCTTCGTACGTGGCGCGCACAGCGAGGCACGACAACCGCGAAAGGGATTCTTCGAGGCCGCGGATCGCGGTGTGCTCTTCCTGGACGAAGTCGGGCTCCTGTCGGAAGGCCATCAAGCCAGACTCCTCAAGGTGGTGGAAGACCGGCAGGTCATCCCCATCGGTTCGACTAAACCGATTCCGATAGACGTCTGGCTCATCAGCGCCACGAACGCCGACTTGTCGGGAGAGGTCCAATCGCAGAGGTTCCGGCGAGACCTGTACGAGCGCCTGGCCGTGATGACGTTCACGCTCCCGCCACTCCGTGAGCGGCCAGGAGACATCGTCGAACTGGCCCAGCAGTTCCTGGCGCGTTCGTGCAAGGAGTACGGGCTCACGCCCAAGACCCTGGCTCCGGACGCACAACGGCGACTGCTCGAGCATCCCTGGCCGGGGAACGTGCGAGAGCTGTCGAACGTGATCGAGCGCGCGGCGCTCCTCGTCGACGGCGACGTCATCTCGGCGGATCGATTGGAGCTCATAGCGCCGACCGCCCCGGGGAGCCCGCAGGTGAAGCGCCCGGCCGCCGGCACCGGCGAGCGGCGGCAGCGGATCGCGGATGCCTTGGAGCGGCAAGGTGGCAACATCACAAGGGCCGCCGCAGACCTGGGTGTCACGCGCAAGACGCTGCGAGAGTGGATGAGGCAAGAGAACCTCTATACCGCGGGAGGGCGGCTCGACCAGGCGCCCTCGACCGGGGAGCCCGAGACTGCGGCGCGGCCGACTCCGAAACGGGGGCTGGCCGAACCCGGGCGGCCGTTGAGCGGCCTGGCCCAGCCGCCGTTCGTCGGCCGAGTTCGCGAGCTCGCAGCGCTGGAGCATTGGCTGCAAGATGCGACCCGCGGCGATCCGCGCGTGGTGCTGTTCCAGGGTGACGCGGGAATCGGCAAGTCACGGCTCCTGCATGAAGCGCTGTCGACGGCCAAGCGGCTGGGGATGCAGATCTGCTTCGGCCGCTTCCACGAAGACCTGACGCTGCCGTACCTGCCGTTCGTCGAGGGCTTGCTTCCGCGACTGGAGGCGATGCCCGACTACGTCAGACAATCGATCGATGCCGACATCCGCACCATCCGCCAGCTGCACCGCGGCGGGAGCGCCGATCAGGATCCCGCCCGCCGGTCGCCGACGGCGCTCTCACGACCCCCGGCCAGCTACCCGTCCTCCGCCGCCATAGCCGACCACGACCGCATGCAGCTCTTCGTCTCCATCAGCCACGCGATCGTGACGCTTGCTCAATGCTCCCCGACGGTGCTGGTCGTGGATGATCTCCACTGGGCCGATCGACTGTCGCTGGACCTGTTCGATCACCTGGTGTTCACCGTGGCCGACATGGCGGCCCGGGACCCCGTTCCCGTCATCATCATCGGCAGCCATCGACCGGTGGGGCAGGAAGACCGGCTCGCGCACCTGATCGGCCGCGTCGGGCGGGAGCAGATCTGTCGGACCTTGACACTGGAAGGCCTGAACGAGCAGGAGATCCGCGAGCTGATCGGGGGTCTCGGGCTCGAGCGTCCGTCTCACCAGCTCACCGCCACCGTCAGCGAGGCGACACGAGGGAACCCGCTGTTCGTACAGGAGGTGGTCCGTCACTTGATCCACGAGCACGCGATCGAGGACCAGGGCGGATATCTGGTCGCCGCGCTCGACTCGGCCGACCTCCGGCTTCCCGGTCACGTGACCGGCGCAATCGTCGCGCACGCCCGAGCCCTCAGCGAGCCGGCCCAGCGGGTCCTCACCTTCGCGGCCTTCTTGGGTGATCGCTTCCCGTTCGAGACCTTGGCAGCCGTCACCGGTATGGCGGACGACGACCTGCTGGACGTGCTGGAAGAGACGGAGCAGCAGCGACTGCTCCGGAGCGACGGACAGACCGTCCAGTTCATGCACCCTTTGATCCGGCAGGTGTGCTACGGGGAGCCGAGCGCGCTGCGGCGGCAGCGATTGCACAAGCACATCGCCCAGACGCTGGAGCGGTTGTACGCCGACGCGCCCGCCCCCCACCTCCTGGAGATCGCGCACCATTTCGTGCGCGCCGGCAAGACGGCGGACGCCGAGACCGTCGTCGACTACGCGCGTCGCGCTGGTGCCCACGGGTTCCGGGTGTCCGCCTGGAGGGAGGCAGCGCAGTACTACGAGGCGGCGCTGTCGGCTGCGGAGTCGAGCGGCTCTCTGTCCGTCCGGGACCTCGCCGACATCCACTATTGGGCCGGACGGGCTCACTACCACGACCAGGATGTCGGTCCCTGCCGGCACCATTACGAGCGCGCGATCGCCGCGTACCGCCTTGCCGGCGACGTCCGCGGATTGGCACAGGCGCTCCTCGAGAGGGCGCGGACGGGCTACACTCTCGCCGCGCTCCCGCTGGGCGCGCTGGCCGACGTCAAAGACCTCGAGGAGGTCCTCACCGCTCTGGGGGATGAGGAACCGGAGCTCCGGGGTCACGTGGCGGCCGTGATGGCCGAAGTCTACCGCAACGGCCGCCACGCGGAGGAATCGCGCAAGTGGGCCCGGCACGCGCTCGACCTCGGTCGACAGATTGCCGACAACCATCTCTGTGCGCACGCGAGCTACTCTCTCGGTCAGGCTCACATCCACGAGCTCGAGGCCGCAGACGCCGTCGCGGCCTGGGAAGGCGCGGTGGTTCACGCGCGACGCGCGGGTGACGGCATCCGCGAGGGCTGGGCCCTTCATCGAATTCCGCTCGCCCTCACCTTGCTCGGGCGCCTGAACGAGGCGGCGGCCGTGGCCCTGACGGCCTGCGAGGTGACTCGAAAGTCGCAGGATTGGAGCAATCACTCGGTCGGATTGTCCCATCTGTCCGCCGTGGCGGTCGCGCAGGGCAATTTCGATCTTGCCGAGCGGCGCGCCCACGAGAGCATGTTGATGGTCTCGCGGTCGCGTTACCCGTGGGGCGGCTTTCGCGCCCTCCTCGCGCTGGCGTGCGCGCGGGCCGTGAGGGGGGCCTGGGTCGAGGCGGACGACGCGCTGGACCTTCTGGTCGAGCCAGGGAAGGTCTTCGCCGATCCCGGGCAGGTCGTCCGGACGTTCGCCCGGATCTTCGGACGGCTTCGGCGCGCGTATGCGGATGCCGGCGAAGAGACGGAGCCGCTGCCGGCCGAGGTGCTGGGCCTGATCGGTAGCGACACGTACTCGCTGGCGCCGCTGTGCGCGCTGGTGGAGCTGGCCGCCGTGTCGGCCAATGCCGAGATCGCCGAGCGTGCGTACCCGTCGCTGGCGCGCGCGGCCGAACGGGGCGTGCTGTTCTCCAGCGGTTGGATGTTCCTAATCCCGCGCGTGCTCGGGGTGGCGGCCCGGGTCAAAGGGCAATGCGACCTGGCGGAGGCGCATTTCCAGACAGCCGTCGAGGCCGCGACCCGGGTCGCGGCGCGGCCGGAGCTGGCGCGCACGTACCTGGACCAGGCCGAGTTGCTGATCGCGCAGGGCGGCACGAGCCATCGATCACGGACCGTCGAGCTTTTGCGAGAGGCGGGAGCCATCTTCCTCGACTTCGGAATGCAGCCGTTCGCGCGCCGCTCCGCGCGGCTCGGACAGGAACTCGGAGTCAGCATTCCGATCACCCCGCCCGGTCGCTCGGCCTATCCGGATGACCTCAGCGATCGGGAGGTCGACGTGCTGGTGCAGATGACGCGGGGCCGAACTCGCGAGGAAATCGCCGACAACCTTGTGCTGCGTCAGCAGACCATCGCCAGCCACTTGGCCCGCATCTTCGACAAGACCAGGGTGAGTGATGAAGCCACGGCGGCGTCGTACGCCCGCGAGAAGGGCCTGGCGGGCCCGGTCGACCGGCGCCACCGCTCCGCCCGGGAGGAGCGCGACGACAGAGCGGCTCGCGCGCCCCGAATCATCCTGGTGAGCGACATCGTCGCTCCCGATTCGCTGATCAGCCGCTTGGGAGACACCAAGGCGCAACGCCTGTTCCGGATCCACAGCGCGGTCATTCGCGAGTGTCTGGACGCGCACCACGGGGCCGAGGTGACGCACACCGGCGAGGGAATCGAGGCATCCTTTTCGTCGGCGTCCGCCGCGATGGAGTGCGCCATCGCCATCCAAAAGGCGTTTGCCGGACGCAACCCGAGCGATTCGACCGAAGCGATGCAGGTCAGAATCGGCATCAACGCCGGTGAGCCCGTCACCGCGGAGGGGCGCCTGTTCGGTGCCGCCGTCCAGATCGCGTTCGGGATCTGCGGCCGCGCCAAGCCCGGCCAGATCCTGGTCGCCGATGCCGTCGCGCAACTCCTCGCGGACAAGGGCTATCGGCTCGTCGATCGTGGCCTGTTCACGTTCAAGGGACTGAGCCGGATCGGTCTCGCCGAGGCGCTGTGGCAGAGCGACGATGCGTGACGGGCCAATGGGCCGGGCCACCGGTCACTCCAACCACTCCAGGATCAGAGAAAGGCGGGCTCTATGGGCGATGGCATGATCGGGCACCTTTCGAAAGGCATCGTCCTCAGCAAGATCGATGCGCTCGTGAATCACACCGTGGTAGACCCGAAAACGGGAAAGCTCCGGTTCGACAACAGGCGCGCGGAGTTTCTGACCGCCCTGAAGGCGGCGAACAACGCGACCGAGTACTGCCAGGTTCTCCAGGATCTGGCCGAGGTCACCGCCGACCAGGCGAACTACCTGTTCAAGAAGTGGTACACCGACCAGGGTTGGTGGCCGGGCAACCCTGACGCGACGTTCCACGTCGTTCACCAAGGGCTCGTTAACGCCCTCGAAGTGGCAACCAAAGCTAAGCTCCCGCTCGATTCCTATTGGGTCCCGGCGGCTCCTCCCGGCGTGATCGAGGTCTTGATCTGTAAGAGCGTGAACCAGGTCACACGCATCATCCTCACCCCATCGACGCCCGAAGGCCCCAACGTGGAACGTCCGATCAGGCGGAACATGTGGGTGATCAAACCGCATACCGGAGCGGAACCCGCGGCGTTCGACGAGAAGGCTGACGAGGTGATCGAGCCAATCGCGAACCTCACGAATCCACGTACCGTCACCTGGCGAATGCGCGACATGGACGCCACCGCCGCATTTCAGGACTCCTGATGGCTACCGGGCGCGCGACGGACCAGGCCCTGGCCTCGCGGCTCCAGGACGGCATCTATCATGACCAGGCGACGCCGTCGTCCTATCGATTGCTCCTGCTCAACGTCAAGCCAGCGACCGGCCGCGCTGAAGCCAGAACGGCCATTGCGAGGGTTTGGGCGATGCTGCAGGAACTGCGCGCTCGCGATCTCGCCACCGACGTACGACCGGATCCGCCCGCTGCGAGGCGACCGGACCCACCGCCGCGGAAGGGCGCTTATGGGCGGAGCAAGACGCGCGCCGCGCCCGAGCTGACCTGCTTGCTTGGATTCGGTGCGAGCCTGTTCGACCGCTACTCGCGGATGCCCAGGCCGGACGGACTCCTCCGGCTGGGCCACGGACCTTTCCCGAAGATCCGATGGGTGGCCCAAGCGGATCGACAGCCCGGCGAAGCCGATCTGGCCCTGCAGTTCATCGCGTGGACAGAACTCGCCGTAAACCGCGCCGTCGCCGAAGTGTGGATGATGATCGTGGAGCAGTTCCTGCCGCTCGAGATCGTCGCGCTCCACGGCGGCTTCAATCGCGAGGACAAGCGGAGCTGGATCGGGTTCCACGACGGGATCAGCAACATCGAGTTCCACCGGCGCCCCGAGGTCATCGCCGCCACGTCGAAACAGCCCGCATGGATGGAGGGTGGGACGCACATGGCCTTCTTTCGCCTGGCCATCGATCTCGAACGTTGGCGGCGACTGCCTCTGCAGACCCAGGAGATCCTCGTGGGACGTGACAAGTTGACGGGCTGCCCCCTCGACCCGGTCGGGGCCGGACTCCCGATTTCGAGGAAGGGATGCCCGATCTGGGGTGATCGAGCGTTCGGACGGGAGCACATCAGTCCGGCGACGCCGCCCATGGCGGCCAAGGTGCTGCGAGCCAGCCACATGCACCGGGCGAATCCGAACCGCGATCCGCAGAACGCGGACGACCCCATCCGGGAAGAGGACAATCGCATCTTTCGCCAAGGCTATGAGTTCCTCGAACAGCTTCACGACGGACGATTGCGGCTCGGCCTCAACTTCGTGAGCTTCCAGGGTGCGACGTCGCGCGTCAGAAACATGCTCTCGAAGGACGGCTGGCTCGGCGACGTCAACTTCGGCGGGTTCCCCTTTGCGGAGCCCGGTGCCCCTGGGCCGATCGTGTTCGTCGAGATGATCGCGGGCGGATACTACGCCGTCCCGCCCAAGGGCGACCCTCATAGCTTCCCGGGGGTGTCGATCTTTTGAGCTGAAGGCCCAAAGCCCCAGATCCGATTGCCCTGCGGAGACGCTGGTGCAAACGACTAACGAGGGGGTGTGTTTGCCCGGACACTGCTCGCCTCCGACGCGCGCACGGCGCGGGCCATCGGCATCCCGGACGGCCTGAGCGGCACCGTGACGGTGATCCAGCGCTTCGGCAGCGGTCTCCAATTCAACGTCGACTTCCGTACGCTGGTGCTGGACAGGTCTTCAGCTGTGGCGATGGCTCCTTAGGGCAGGCGACGTTCGTGGGCGCCCCGGAGGTCACGATGACGAGGGCGGAGGCGGGCGAGGAGGCGTGAACCGGCCCGGGTCAGTTCCACGCATCTTCGAGCATCCACGAACGGGCCTCTGTCCCGCGAGCGGAAGAACCCGCTGCCGCTGTACGCCTCGCCAGAGATGATCGTCTCCCCTGTGTTGGCATACACGGTGCCAGGTTCGTGCGGGACGAAAGCGATGGCCCCATGCCTAGGGACGGGGTGCCGTCAATCTTAGCCTTAGCCGGCCAGGACTTGCCGCCGCCTCGCGTCTCCTAGATACCACCCAGCGCGGCCCCGATCATCCAGTGAGTGGGGTCGCGCGGATCGACGGCCACCGCGCGCACCTGAACGGCAACCCGTCCCCGCGGCCCGGTCGATCATCTCCTTCACGCTCCGCATGGCGATGCTCCCCGCGATTGCGCCTTGCCGAAGACAGGCCTGCGCCTCTATCCCATCGATCTTCCACTCGCCGCGAGCGAGGCGGACGCAAAACTGAAACAGTAATGAGCCACTGGGCGGCGAGGGGACGACGGCGCCCGGGCGATCCCCGGCGCCCGTCGGCTCGGGCTCCGGAGTCGAGCGTGAATCGGTCGCGGCTGGCCGGATTCGCGCGTCTGTCGTTGCGCAAACCGGCCCCAGCCCTGGCGATCCTCATGCTGGCCGCTCTCGCGTCGGTCGGTTGCTACACAAGCATCCGTGCCGGCGAGGCCCCTCCCGGAACCGAGGAGCCCGGCATGCGCTACTTCCTCCCCGTCCCGTACCTCGTCGTCGAAGCTGATCGGGAGGGGCGCTGGAGCGCCGACATCCGCGTGGTCGCGGACTCCTCCCGCCAGTTCCGCGTCCAGCCGTTCGTCATCCTGGCCAAGCAGGAAGCCGAGATGCGCCCGGACAATCAAAAGTTCCGCCCGGACGACCGGCGTGGGTTAGCACTGGCCACCAACGGGTTGAACCCGCGCTACGAGGAACTTCACCCACCGGGCCGCTCGAACTTCGTGGGCGAGGGGGTCAAGCAATGGTCGCCCTCCCCCTCCGCTTCCCGCCGTCATCGGGGGGGGACTCGTTCTGAGCGCCGAGCTGGGCAAGGAGAGCTACCTCGTGGGGGAACCCCTCGTGGTCGCCTTGGAAGTCCGGTGCAACTGGGGCGAGGCGGAGGTCCGCCCGGAGCTCGACCCCGGATTCGGAGCGCTGCGCGTGTGGTACGAGACACCGCGGGGCGAGCGGCGTCTGTCCCGACCGTTCATGCGCTTCTGTCAAGGCGAGGGGGGCCTGGTGAAGATCTCCGGACGGAACGTGCTCCGCCACCACCCGCGGGTCTTTGTCGGAGCCCGGGGCCTGACCTTCCGCGAGCCTGGCCTCTACCGGCTCTGGGCCGAGTTCGGGCCATCGGCGGGCGGAGTAGCACGAGGAACGAGATCTGGGACGGTGGAGTTCGAGATACGCCGGCCGGTGAAGGCGGCGGAGCTGGAGATCTGCGGGATTCTCGCCGACTCCCGGGTGGCGCGTTTCTTGGCGCAGAAGGGCGGTCCGCTGTCGCGCGGCCGGCGGCAGCGCCTGCGGGATGTCACGTGCCGCCACTTTCGACACGAAGCGCTAGGAGGCGTGCGCTATGCGATGGCCAGCGAACTCTACAGGAACGGAAGGGCTGCCGAAGCCGACACCCCCGAGTCCCTTGAGTGGAGCTTCCCCATGATCCCTATCCGGTTCCTACCCAGTCCCTATCCACCTAGGGACCATCCAGAGCGTGTTGGAACCTATTGATTTCCTTGTGCTCAGAGACGGCACGCCCGTTGCTCTTACCCACTTGCACGTGCGGCCTGTGAACAGCCGCAGAGGGGAAGGAGCCAATGGGACCGGAGAGCCAGGCCACCCAAAACGGGCATAGCAGAGACACGTTGCCGCGGGGCTTGCTGGACCTCGGAGAGGCGCGCGAGGTCCGCATCGCCGACGGGGCAGTGGCGGCCCCAACCGACGCGCCATTCGATGGCGAGATCCGTCAGGTGTCGGTCGTGATGGCCGATCTGCGTGGCTTCACGACCTTCTGCGAGCGGGTCTCTCCCGAGCGGATGTCACGGGTGCTCAACGAGTACTTGACCGTGATGGTCGACGTGATTCTAGGCCGGCACGGCCGCGTGCAGGACTTCATCGGCGACGGCATTCTCGGTGTCTTCGGCGCGCCCGGACACGATCCTCAGCATGCCTGGCACGCGGCGCTGACCGCGCTCGAGATGCAGGTTGCCATTCGGCGCCTTTCAGGCCGCTGGGAGCGTGAGGGGGGACCCTCGTTCGCGCTCGGAGTGGCGGTGCATTCGGGGGAGGCGTTCGCGGGCGCGGTGGGGTCCCCTAGGCAAAGGAAGTACGCGGTAGTTGGCGACCCTGTCAACACCGTGGCCAGGCTGGAGGAACTGAACCGAACGCTGGGAACGGGAATTGTGGTGAGTGGCGACACGGTGGCGATGGTGAGGGATCTGGTTGATGTCCTCCCCCGCGGATCGTTTGCGGTGCGCGGGCGAAGCCATGCCGTCGAGGTGTTCGAATTGCTCGGCCTCCACGCGCCCGGATGGCGGCTCGCGAGCTGCACCGATCGCGAAACGCGAACCCCGCCCGAGGCCTAGGGGGACGCCATGATCATCCGAGTGATCGCGCTTACGGCTCTCGTCATCGCCTCCATCGGGAGCATGGCGCCCGCCCGTGCCTCCGCGGAGATGCCGGACATCATCGATCTCGCGCGGTACTTCCCCCATGCCCAGATGGCGCGGACGCACTATCTGCACGGATCGCAGGTGAATACCAACTGGTATCTGACGGATATCGGCGGCGAGTACTTCGCCTTTCGTCTCGGCGACCAGTTAGGCTCGCGGGGTGATCTGTATGTGGTGTTCGAGACGAACATCGTGCTTCTCGGCCACACGTGGACGACACCGAGCGGTGGGGTAGGGGTCATTCAGTACTTTCCACCGTACCCGTCGTTTCCTCGCTATCTGGACACGAGGTTACTACCGTTCACGCGCGAATCCCCGGCTGCAACCTTCATGCATCAGGAGGACGATGGCCCGGTCACGATCGGGACGATGCCGGCGATCCAGATGAACGGGAGCATCGAGACCACGATGATCGACGGCAACCTGATCCGGTTGCATTGGGGCGACGACGTGCATTACGAGACCTTGTGGATCGGGTCTGTGCCGGTCACGGATACGGGCCTGGCCGCGCCGGGCATCCGCCGCTACAAGACCCACATTGGAGGGGGCGTTGACACCGAGTTCAGTTGGTCGCCGCGATGATTGGCGGAGCTCGAGGAATGAACCGGACCCTCAGGTGGACCCGCGTGTGAAGACCACCTCACCATCCACCATGGTCAGCTCGGGGACGATGTCCTTGATGCGCGCCTCCTCGCACGTAAAGACGTCCTCCGAGAGAACGACCAGGTCGGCGCGTTTACCCGGTTCCAGCGAGCCCAGCTCGTGCTCGCGACGCGCCGCGTATGCGTTCCATGTCGTGAATGCACGTACTGCCTCGGCGCGGGTCATGCACTGCGCGCGCTGCCAGGGCGGGTCGTCGCCCGAGAGTGGGCGGCGAGTCACGGCTGCGTAGATACCGTGGAAGGGATTGGCGTCCTCCACCGGGAAATCCGACCCGCCGGCAATGCGGCAGCCGGTGGCGAGCAAGGACCGCCACGCGTACGCGCCGGCCAGCCGTTCGGGGCCCAGACGCGCCTCGGCCCAACGCATGTCCGATGTGCAGTGAGTCGGCTGCATGCTTGGAATGACGCCGAGGCGGGCAAATCGCGGAATGTCGGCGAGGGTCAGGATCTGGGCGTGCTCGACGCGCAGTCGGGGGCGACTCCGCGCGTCCAGAGGCGCCGTCAGGGCGCCCTCGAAAGCGTCGAGGACTAGCGTGTTGGCGCGATCGCCGATGGCATGCACGCACATCTGAAAGCCGCGGGCCATGGCCTCGATGGTCAGTCGACCGACCTCGTCTGGGGGCATGAGAAGGAGTCCGCTGTTGGCTGCGTCGTCGCAGTATGGTGCATGAAGGGCGGCGCCCCGGGAGCCGAGCGCGCCATCGAGCCAGAGCTTCACGGCGCCGACGACCACGCGTCCGTCGCCCATCGTCTCCCGCCCGTGCTCGCGGTAGTGGGTCCAGGCCTTCTTCCCGCTCACCGCGACGTCATTGCGGATGACGAACTGGCCGCGCTCCACGAGCCGTCGATAGGCGGCGATGGTGTCAAGATCCACGCCCATCTCGTGGATACCGGTCAGACCCTTGGCCAGGACGTGCGCAATGGCGTCTCGCACGGCATCCTCGAAGCGATCCGGTGAAGGGGCGGGTTGCCTGGCCCGCACGAGTTCTTGGGCGGTGTCGATGAGTAGGCCCGTGGGCTCTCCGTCCTCGTCTCTGACGATTCGGCCGCCCTCGGGATCGGCCAGCGTCCGCGAGATACCGGCCGCAGCCAGCGCGGCAGAGTTCGCCCAGGTAGCGTGCCCGTCTACGCGGGTCAGAGCTACCGGATACGCGGACGCCACGCGATCGAGTGACGCCTTGGTCGGGAAGCGTTGCTCAGGCCAGAGCGTCTGGTCCCAGCCCCGGCCGGTCAGCCATTCACCAGGCGCGGCCTGGCGAGCCGCTGCCGACACCAGCTGAGCAGCGTCATCCTCCGACGTGGCGGCGGTGAGATCGAGGCCGAGACGGGCGCGCGCCAGCCACATGAGATGCGCGTGAGCGTCGACGAGGCCGGGCAGGACGGCGCGGCCGCCGAGGTCATGAACTCGTTCACCGACCGGAACGTTGATGTCTCGCCGGTAGCCCGCGAACACGATGCGACCATCGCGCACCACCAGCGAATCGACCACGGAGCCAGCGGCATCGAGCGTATAGAAGCGCCCGCCGGTGAGGAGCATTGCGTCAACGTAGAACTCGGCGCGCGAATGGTCAAGGCGGGGGGGCCGGACTATCGCCGTCGATCTCGCGTGGCCGTGACCAGCCCGCCTCGTGAGCCGTCTCGCGCCTCGGCCCGTGCCTAGGGTCCGGCACCTGACGTAGACTGGGACAATGATCGCCGCGGTGGTCTTCGACCTTGGGGGTGTGGTCATGACCCAGACGGCCTTTCTCGACGACATAGGGCGAAATCTAAAGGCGGCCCGCGCGCTCGGTATGACCACGATCAAGGTCGAGGATCCGCACGTTGCTCTTCGGGAGCTGAGTGGGGTGCTGGGCTTCGACGTGGTGGGCTGACGCCAACGTGCTCGACTTTTCCTTCACTTCCGAGCAAACGGAGCTGTCGCGTACTCTCCGGGCCTTCGCCCGCAAGGAGCTGGCGCCCCATTCCGCACGCTGGGACAAGAGCGGCGAGTTCCCGTGGGAGGCCTGGCGCCAGATGGGCGAGCTGGGACTCCTCGGCCTACGTGCTCCCGCCGAGCTAGGAGGAAGCGGCGCGGACCTCGTCACCACAGGTATTGCCGTCGAGGAAGTCGCCCGCGGCGACTTCGGCGCCACCTATGGCATCCAGCTGGCGGCGTTCGCGGCCGAGATCGTCGGCCCCCACGGCACCGAGGAGATCAGGCAGCGCTGGATTCCGCCTACCACGCGGGGCGAGACCGTCATTGCCCTGGCTCTCACCGAACCCGGCGCCGGCTCCGACGCCGCACAGCTCGTGTGCCGGGCCGAGCGCGACGGCGATGACTACGTGCTCACCGGTGAGAAATCGGGGATCAGCCTCGGCATGGCCGCTCAAGCGGCTATCGTCTTCGCGCGAACGGGCACCGGGGGCGCGCGGGGAATCAGCGCCTTCCTGGTCCCGCTCGACCTGCCGGGCGTGGCGCGCAGCCGCCTGCGCGACCTCGGCACCCACGTCATCGGTCGTGCCGTCCTCTCGTTCGATCATGTGCGTGTTCCCGTCTCGCATCGGCTGGGAGCGGAGGGCACGGGCTTTCGCCAGGTCATGCAGAGCTTCGATTTCAACCGAGCCCTGATCGGGCTGGCCTGCCTCGGCGCCGCACAGGTGTCACTCGAGGAGACCATGGCCTACGTGAAAGGGCGGCAGGCCTTCGGGCGCGCGCTGGCGCGCTTCGAGGGCGTGTCGTTCCCCATTGCGGAGTCGGCCACCCAGCTCGAGGCGGCCCGCTGGCTCTGCTATCGCGCGCTGTGGCTGGCCGATCGTGGCGCCCCCTACACGAAAGAAGCCGCCATGGTGAAGTCGTGGGTGCCGCGGCTGGCCGTGGAGACCATCCACCAGTGCCTGCTTCTCCACGGCCACTACGGCTACACGGACGAGCTGCCCTTCGAGCAGCGAATGCGCGACGTGATGGGACTCGAGATCGGTGATGGCGCCGCCGCCATCATGAAAATCGTGGTGGCCCGCGAGCTGATCGGACGCGAGAGCCTCCCCTACTGACATCCTGAGCGTCTGCTTTCGAAGACGGAGAGAGGTGATGGGGAGGGCAATCGAGGAGCTGGCGCATTTCGCGGCCTCCACCCCGTGGGAGTCGATCCCCGAGGCGGTTCGGAAGCACGCCAAGCTCGTGCTGCTGGATACGGTGGGCGTGATCCTGTCGGGCTCGGTGCAACCCGAGGTCACCGGTACCCGGGCGCAACTGATTGCGACAGGTGGCCGGGGCGCGACCGTCTACGCGCCGGGCTGGCCAACGACGGACCCTCGATCGGCGGCCTTCCTCAACGGACTGGCGGGACGCTCGGTCGAGCTGTGCGAGGGCCATCGCTACGTTTCCTGTCAGGGAGCCGTGCAGGTCTTGCCGACGGCGCTGGCCAGTGCCGAGTGGCTGGAGCGCTCGGGCGCAGAGACCTTGGCCGCGCTGATTTTCGGCTATGAAGTCGCGGCCCGAGTGGGGGCGGGACTAACGGCCCGACCGCTCGCCCATCAGAACGGCCAGGCGCCTCTTCTGGGCGCGGTGGCCGCCGGGGCGCGGCTGCGCCGGATGACCGGCGAGCAAATGAGCCTCGCGCTCAGAATCGGCGCGATCCTCGTCCTCACACCCGGCTACACCAACGCCGTGGCGGGGGCCACCGCGCTGAACGTGGCCGGAGGGATGAGCAGCTTCGCTGGGATACTGGCGCCGGAACTGGCGCTGGCCGGCATCGCTGCCCAGCCGAACGCCATCGAGGAAGCCTTCGGCCAGCTGGTTGGCGACGGGTTCCGGCCCGAGGCCCTGACGGAGGAACTCGGCCAGCGGTGGGAGATTGCCCGTAACTATTTCCGACTGCGCGCCTGCTGTAACCCGATCTATACGGCGCTGGACGCGCTGGAAGAAATTCTCAACGACGTTCAGCCAGATCCCGCCAGCATCGAGCGCATTGAGGTGGCAACCTACCATTTTGCCGCGAACATGCGAGAGCGTGCCCCGATCAACTACTTCGCGGCCAAATACTCGCTGCCTCACGCGGCGGCCGCCCTCGTTCTGCGCGGCCAGGTGGGCTATCACGCCTTCACCGAAGACGTCGTCCGGGATCCCGTGATCGCTGCTTTCCGCCAGCGGGTCACAGTTCGCGAGGATCCTGATCTCAATGCCCAGGTGCCGCGACTCAAGCCGGCGCGGGTGACCGTCACCTTCACCGATGGTCGCCAGGTGACCCGGTTGCGAGAGAGCGCGCGTGGCGACTACCAGGATCCATACGGAGAAGACGAAGTCCGGTCAAAATTCCGGGAACTAGCAAGCTTGGTGCTCAGCGCAGACGGGGTGGCGCGAGTGGAGGCACTTGTCGATCGGCTCGATGAGTTGCCACGGCTCGGCGATGTGGTGGACGTGCTGAGGGGTGATCGTGGGCCCTGAACAAGGACGGGCTGAGCACGCGCTCGTACGGCACGTCGTCCACGAAACATCGATCATTCGCCCCTGTGCATCGCTTGCGCCACCGCCACCAAGGATGTGTCGCTACCGCGTGGGCCGAGAATCGACAGCCCGACCGGCAGGCCGTTGACCTCGGCGCCCGGCAGGCTCACCTGCGGCACTCCGGTCAGGCCGCCGTGGGCGCACAGGCACGCTATCCGGAGGCGCAGTGGATCGAGCGTCGCGAGAGGCAGACCTTTCAGGGGGGCCGGGAACGGCGTCGTCGGCAGGCACAGGATGGTCCCGGGCGTGAGCAACCAGGCGAGGCGGGCGCGCGCCTCAGCGCGCATCAGCGCGGCCTGCTGCCATTCGATCTCGGGGATCGTGCTTGCCAGGGCGAGGCCGCGGGCCACGCTGAAGGCCATTCGCGGATTTTCGCGGTCGATCCAGTCTTTGAAGGTGGTCAACGCCTCGCGGGACTGCAAGGTGCGCTGAGCGCGTGCCCAGACCGACAACCCGGGCGGCGCCAGCAAGTCCTCGCGGACGTCGGGTACCAACGCCGACAACTTGCGCACCATCGGCTGCAGGGCCGCGGCCGTTTCGTCATCGGCGAAGCCGAATGCGTCGACGGCGACGACGAGTCTCGTCGGTAGGCTGGCCGGGATCGGCTCCCCGAGCAGCACCTCCGAGACGCGGGCGAAGGTGTGAGGGTCGCGGGCGAACCACCCCGTCGTGTCGGAACTGGGTGCCTGCGGCAACATGCCGGCGAGGTCGAGCCGGCCGTGGGTCGGCCTTATCCCGTAGAGACCGCAGAAGCTCGCGGGCACTCGCACCGATCCGCCAGTATCGGTGCCGAGCGCGGTGTCGCATAGCCCCTGGGCCACTGCCGAGGCGGAGCCCGACGAGGATCCGCCTGGCACGCGCCCGGGCGCCTTCGGATTCAGCGGGGTGCCGTCGAACTGGTTCTCGCCGAGGATGCCGAGCGACACTTCGTCGGTGATGGTCTTGCCGATCAGCGTGGCGCCGGCGTCCAGCAGACGCTGGACAGCCCAGGCGTGGCGGGTCGGGATCGGATGTTGGCGCACCCAGTCGGGGTTGCCGCCGCCCGTCGGATGGCCGGCGACATCGAAGAGATCCTTGGCGGCGAACGTCATCCCGGCCAGCGGACCGACCGGTGCGCCAGTGATCCGCAGCGGGGGGCCGGGCACGAACGGGCTCGTCATCGACTTCCTTCAAGGTAGTCCACGAAGTCGCCCCCCCTCACGCGTGCCCGTCCTTCCGACCCTCGAAGATGGCCCGCGGGTTCCGTACGAGCATCTGCTCGATCTGATCCTCGCTGACGCCGGCCTGGCGGAGGGCGGGGAGGATGTCGTCAGAAATGTGGTTGTAGTGCCAGCGCGGCCGGGTCCGGCGCTTGTCGTCCTCGGACAGCATGTCGCTCCAGCAGTTCGCGTCATGGGAAAGGACCATCTTACCGGCGTAACCTTCGGCGCAGAGGCGGGCGAGCACCTCGACCCGCTTGGCGGTGGGCAGGAAGTGCTCCAGGCCGAAGCGGTCCATGCCAATCGTGCTTCCCCGCTCCATCAGCCCGCGCAGATAGGCGAGATCGTCGCTGTCGCCGCTGTGGCCGATGATGACGCGGCGCAGATCGACCCCCTCCTGCGCGAAGATGGCCTGCTGCGCTTCGCCGGATCGGCCGGTGGCCCAGGTGTGAGTAGAGATCGGTACCCCGGTCGCCTTCTGCGCACGGGCGGACGCGCGCAGGATGTTCTCGATCACGGGCGTGACCCCCGCGGTGTCGGTGGCACACTTGATGATTGCGGCCCTGACGCCGCTCGCGCCGACGCCCTGCGTGATGTCGCGGATGAACAGATCAGCCACCGCATCGACGCCGTGGGCGCTGAAGTACCGCTGCGGCATCCACCAGACACCGGTGGCCACGATCACATGCACGCGCGAGCGGCGAGCCACGTCGGCGATCAAGCCGATGTCGCGGCCGAGATCGACGGTGGTGAGGTCGACAATGGTGCGGATGCCGCGGCTGTACAGATCGGCCAGCTTCCGTTCGGCGATGGCCAGGATCATCGCCCGGTCCCAGAGGTGTGGCCAGTTCTCCTGCACCCCGGGCGAGCGCGTGACGATGTGTTCGTGCATCAAAGTCGGGCCAAGCTCGGTCGTGGCTGTCGGACCGAGGGCCGTCTCCACCGTCGTCGCCATGGTGTCCTCCCTTGGGTTGTCACATTCGTCGCCATAGTAGTCGACCCGGGCTGGCCGCGCGCGGTGACGCCACCTCGATTCCACGCCGATGGGGTACCATGCAGCCGCCGTGGACGACCGATATGGGCTCCCGCTGACGACCGGTTCCCCTGCCGCCGTTGAGGCCTATACGGACGGCTTCGACCGGCTGCTCGCCGCGCAGGTGGGGGCGGAGGCGGCGTTCGCCCGCGCCGTCGCAGCCGATCCCGGCTTTGCGCTGGCGCGGGCCGACTTGGCCCGCGCTCTCGCCCTTTTCGGTCGCATCTCCGAGGCCCGGGATGTCATCGCACAGGCGCGGGCCGCGGCCGCGGGCGCCACGCGGCGCGAGCGCCAGCACGTGGAGGCCATCGGACTCACGCTCGAGGGAAGGGCGGCCGAGGCCCTGGCCGCGGTGCGGGCCCACCTGGTGGAGTTTCCCTGCGACGCGGTGGTGGTATCGCTCGCCATTGGCGCCTTTGGGCTCATCAGCTTCTCCGGGCGTGCCGCCCGCGATGCCGAGCTTCTGGCCTTCCTCGACGATCTCGCGCCCCACTATGCCGGCGACGACTGGTGGTTTCTGTTCGCCCATGGCTGGGCGCACACCGAGTCCGGCGCCCGGACGCGCGGACGGGAGATGATGGAACGCGCCTTCACCCTCAACGCGCGGAGTGCCCACGCCACGCACGGCCTTGCCCACTGCTTTTTCGAGGCGGGCGACGCCGCCGGCGGGACCGAGTTCGTCGGCACCTGGCTGGCGGACTACGATCGCGGTGGCCCGCTGCACTGCCATCTGGCCTGGCACCAGGCGCTCTTCGAGCTGGCCGAAGGGCGTGCCGAGCGAGCCCTCGACCTTCATGCCGCCCACATGAGGACCTCGGTTTCTCAGTCGCCGCCGCTCAATCTGGTGACGGACGGCGCCTCGTTCCTGTGGCGGCTCCGGATCTACGACGAGGCCGAGGGACGTCGCCCGAGCGCGCTGCCCTGGTCGGAGGTGGCCGAGGTCGCGCGGCGAGTCTTTCCACAGGCGGGAGGCCACTTCGTCGATCTGCACTGCGCCATCGCGTTCGCCGCCACCGGCGACGGCGCCGCGCTGGAGCAACGGCTACGCGAGATGCGAGACCTGGAGGCAGCCGGGCGTGCCCCGACGGGACCGGTGGCACGCGTGCTCGCCGAAGCGGTGGCCGCCTTCGCGCGGGGCGATCATGCCGGCGCCGCCGATCTCATGGAGCCAGTGGCCGCGGGGGTCGTCAGGATCGGGGGCAGTCACGCCCAGCGTGAGCTGTTCGAGGACACCTTGCTCGTGGCCTGGCTCCGATCAGGCCGGCTCGAGCCCGCTCGAACGCTCCTTGCCGAGCGATTGGCGCGCCGGCCGTCGACACGCGATGCCGCGTGGCTGGCCCGCGCTCAGGGCGTGTAGAAGGGTCTGTCTCCCTTGATCGTCACCCGGTGGCCATGGCGACGCTGGGGATAGTAGTCCCACATCGCGTGGTGTTGCACGCCGCGGTTGTCCCAGAAGGCGACCGAGTTGACCTGCCAGCGGAAGCGGCACTGGAATTCCGGGGTCTCCACGTGCCGGAAAAGGAACTGCAGCAGCGCGTCGCTCTCCGCTCGCGCGATCTGCACGATGCGCGTGGTGAAGCCGCCGTTGACGAACAGTGCCTTGCGCCCCGAAACGGGGTGGGTGCGGATCACCGGGTGCTCGGCCTTCGGGAACACGCGGCCGGTGTCGTCCACGCCGTAGCGCCCGCGATAGACGTGCTCGCCCTCGTGCATAGCGGTCAGCGGCTCGAGAAAGCGCTTCATCGGCGCCGACAAGGCGTCGTAGGCCGCATACATGCTGGCGAAGAGCGTGTCGCCACCGACCGGGGGCAGCTCGTGCATATAGAGAATGCTGCCCATGGGCGGCTCCGGGTCGCAGGAGACGTCGGAGTGCCAGTTCTCGCCAGCCACCCGCGTGGATTTTTCGTCCGCATGGATGACGAGGATCTCGGGGTGGCCTCCGAGCAGCGAGGGTGCGGCCGGATGCACATGCAGCTCGCCGAACAACCGCCCGAAGTCCTTCTGCTGCTCCGGCGTCAGGTGCTGGTCGCGGAAGAAGATGACGCCGTGGTCCACCAGGGCGGCGTGAATCTCCTTGAAGGTGCGCTCGTCGAGCGGGCGCGCGAGGTCCACACTCCGGATCTCGGCGCCGACGTTGGGCGCGAGCTTGTCGATCTGGATGGCGGTATACGTCATGGCCGGCCTCCTGCCAGGGGCGGTGGAACGGCTGCCCACGGATGACGCAGGCTAGCCGCGAGCGGCCGGTGAAGTCAAGCACCGGCGGGCAGCAGGGGCAGCACCGGGGAGCGCAATAGCACCGAAGAGCGCGTCGAAGGCCAGTTCCTACGCCCGCCCGCGGGCCTGCTCTGCAAGCGGATGCTGACTGCGTTATGGTGGATCAGATCGCCTGTCCTGCCGAGGTCGAGGAGGCGCCTGTGAAATACATGCTGATGATCTGCCGTGACGAGCCGGCTTGGGACAGGCTCAGCGTGTCCGAGCGTCAGCAGATCTACGAGGAGACCCGGGTGCTCTCGCAAGAGCTCGCATCACGGGGCCAGTATCTCGGCGGGCTTCCGCTGCATCCGTCGTCGTCAGCCACCAGCGTCCGCGTGCGCGACGGTAAGCGGCTGGTGACCGACGGTCCGTTCGCGGAAACCCGCGAGCAGCTCGGCGGCTACATGCTCATCGACGTCACGGACCTCGATGAGGCCATCGCCGTCGCGGCCCGAATTCCCCTGGCGCGCACCAGCACGATCGAGGTCCGGCCGGTGCGGGAGGGACCGCCGACGTAGGTCCGTGCCAGGAGCCGTGAGCCCCTCCGTGTCGCACACCTCACCGCGAGATTTCAGGACCGGCCGGGACTCACGACCTCGAAGCCGAGCGCCTTGGCCCCGGCCGCTTCCGCAGCGTCATGGGTCATGAGCCGCCGCAACCCCAATTCTTCCATGGCCGCGAGGTGAAGCCGATCGAGAGTCCGGCAGTGGATCCTGCGCGCATCTCGATCCTGGCGCAGCGCGGTTGGGAACAGCGAGGCAGCCAGAGGTCGGAAGTTGAAGGGGTCGATCTCGTGGAATGCGTTCAATCGGTCGACATAGGCGCGGTATCGCCGTTCCCGGTACTCCCCCGCGAGCCAGCCGGCCCGGAGCTGCACCGTGGTTTCGAGTTCCGTGAGCGCCGAGACGATGACCTCCGCCTCCCGGGCCACCGCGAGCCGTACCGCGTCACTCCCCGGTTCCTCCAGCAGGAGCTTCAGCAAGCAGCTCGTGTCGAGGTAGATCACCTCTGAAACACCTCAGTGCCGATCCTTCCGGGCCGCCTTCACCGCGCCATCGGCCCAGCGCGAGACTTTGCCGCCTGCAATTCTTCGCTGCCACCGCGCATGCGCAGCCGGGTCGAACCGCGTACGCGGTTTCGACCGCGCGGAAATGTGCACCAGCTTGGCGACCGGCTTGGCGTCGCGGGTGATGACGATCTCCTTCTCGATCTGGAGCAGCGCCTCGGCCTCCGGCCATCGTTGACGCAGGTCGCGGATGCTGATGGTCTTCACGCGACCAGGATAACATGTTTCACAGGATCCCCGGCGGACCCTCGACGAGGACGGCGTTCTCCTCCACCAGAATAATGTGGATCACGCGTGACCGCTTCTGTCCCCGCGCGATGAGGCTCACCGCCAGGGCGTTGAACCGCCTGATCGAACAGCTCCGCCGCGCGTCTCTTGCCGATGCCGTGCTGCGTCGCGATTCAGGAAGGCATCGCTTACGGGAGGATGTCAGCGACCGCGACCGTCGCGCCGATGAGGGCCAGCGGCGAGATGACGGCCCCTTCCGATTGACGCTGCACGCGCCGGTATGCCCACCCGTAGGCGGCTCGGGGATCTGGGGCGGGGTCGCGATAGACCTCCACCAGCCGCTCCACGAGGTTCACGATCCAGTAGTCGGCGATGCCGGCCCGCGCGTAGAGGCTGGCTTTGATCGTCCGGTCGCCGACAAGGCTGCTGTCGGCGACCTCCACAGCCAGGACGGGTCGCTGGGGATGGCCCTGCCGATAGTCACGGCGCGTCCCCGGGACCACAGCAACATCGGGCTCCGGCTCGGATTCGTCGTCGAGAGCGATCGGGGCTTGCACTCTGACGACCCACCCACGACCAAAGGCTTCTCGCAACGCGTCCTCGGCGAGGCCCACCGCCGTCGCGTGAGGACTGTTCTGAGGCTCGGCGACGAGCAGCTGGCCGCCGATCAGCTCGACTCGGTCGCCGGGCTGGAAGAAACCACATTCGACGAGCCGCTCGTACTCGACCCGTGACCATCGACGGAGGCGGTGATCGAGATCGGGCACGGGAACAAGGCTACCGGCGGGACCTTGAGCCCGTCAATGTCTCCGATCGCAGACACTGGCCCACCCGGCCGGTCACGTGTAGAACTCTTAGAAGGGATGATCCGGGTCATCGAGTCGGCCTCGAGTGTCGGGCGGGTCGAGGCGGCACGCGCGTTCCTGGTCGCGCTGCCGGCGGCGGGCGGCGCGCTGGTGGTCGGGGCCTCGCGCACCGCCGCCGACGACCTCGTGCGACGGGTGACGGCAACGGCCGGCGCCACGTTCGGAATCCATCGACTGAGCCTCACCCAGCTGGCCTTGCAGATCGCGGCCGCGGCCATGGCCCAACGCGGTGCCGCGCCGGTGACGTCGCTCGGCGAGGAGGCGCTCGCCGCGCGCGTCATCTTCGAGGCGCTCGCGGCGGGTGCGCTCGAGTACTTTGCTCCGGTGGCGCGCTTTCCGGGCTTCGCGCGCGCCGTCGCCTCGACCCTCGGCGAGCTGCGAGTGGCCCAGGTTGCGCCGCAAGCGCTGGGGACAACCCGAAGGCCTGCTGACAGCGGACCGGGGCCGAGAAACGCCAGCCGGGACGTCGCCGAGCTGCTGACTCGCTTCGAGGAAGTGCTAGGGACGGGAGCGCTGGCCGATCGCCGGGCGCTGCTCGATCTGGCGGCGTCGGCCCTGTCAGCCGCCGCGCCGCCGGCGATCGCGCAGGTTCCGCTGGTGTTGCTCGACGTTGCGATCCCCTCGTCGACGGAACGCACGTTCGTCGGGCGGCTTGTTGGCCTCTCCCCCTCGGTGCTCGTCACTGTTCCCGCCGGCGACGACGTGACGTTGAAAGCGCTCGAGGCGCTGGGCGCTCGCCCCGAGCGGCCGGGCACGCGTGCACCGGCGGGAGACACGGACGGCCAGACAGCGGATGGCGCCTCCGGCCTGGGGCACTTGCGCAGATACCTCTTCTCGGAGACGGCGCCGACCTCTGAAGCTCAGTCGGGTGAAGCCGTCTTCTTCTCCGCACCGGGCGAGGGGCGCGAGGCGATCGAGATTGCACGGCGCATTCTCGGGGAGGCGCGGAGCGGGACGCCGTTCGACCAGATGGCGATCCTGCTTCGCGCGCCGCAGGTCTACTCGAGCCTGCTCGAGATCGCCCTTGGCCGCGCCGGGGTTCCCGTCTTTTTCGCGCGGGGAGTACGGCGCCCCCATCCCGCCGGCCGCGCGCTGCTCGCCTTGCTCGACTGCGCTTTGGAGAAGCTCTCGGCTCGGCGCTTCGCCGAGTACCTGTCGCTCGGGCAAGTTCCTCCGCTCGGTGCCGAGGGCGCGCCTCCCCGCGGACGCGACATGTGGGTGCAGGCTGACACCGAGGAGCTCACGCTGGGGGTGGACGACACTCCGGGGGAGACGGACGAGACCGACGAGACGGTGCTGGCCGGGGCCCCCGTCGAAGATGCGGACACGCGCCCTGTCCTCGAAGGTGCGCTGCGCGCACCCTGGAAGTGGGAGCGACTCCTCGTCGATTCCGCGGTGATCGGAGGCCGCGAGCGCTGGAGCCGGCGCCTGGCCGGCTTCGCCGAGGAGCTTCGCCTGAAGATCGAGGAGATTCGCCGGGAGGAACCGGACTCTCCACGGATCGCCCTCATCGAACGGGACTTGGCGGATCTCGAGCACCTCCGGCGGTTCGTGTTACCCGTGATCGAGCGCCTGGGGACGCTGCCCGCCCAGGCCACGTGGGGCGAGTGGATCGCCGAACTGGAATCGCTGGCCCCCATGGTGCTGAGGCGACC
>Ga0187893_10005181_pt1 | contig 23719 bp, 21 predicted proteins | sample MA1701074metaG_FD_139574 | JGI IMG/M metagenome (GOLD analysis project Ga0187893, IMG submission 139574) | White microbial mat communities from a basaltic lava cave in the Kipuka Kanohina Cave System on the Island of Hawaii, USA - MA170107-4 metaG ...
GCTCGGAGACTTCCCATCTTTGCCGAAGATCGAAGTAATGTGAACATGGGCATCAATCCAGCCGGGCAGAACGGTCAGGCCACGAAGATCGTAGTCTATCGGCTTTGCTTTGGGGTCTACCGCGACAATTTTCGAGCCTTCGATGATGATTCGGGTTTTGCGAAATGCGCCGCCCTTGCCGTCGATTGCCGTGTCCGCGGCAATCACGATGCGTTTGCCGCGTGGGGGTGCATCCCGAGAACCTGGTTGCGCAGATGAGCAGAGGCCCAAAAGGAGACATGCGGTGCCAAAGAGCAAACGCATGGTCAATAGTATCCGATTCGATTCAACCGAACGAGGCAACCTTCGACATTGAAGCCAACATCAAGGCAGTTCTCAGCAAACACTAGCCAGTCTGTTCTGTTCACGCTCGTCGTGGATAGTGATTATGCTCCGCTGGACTCAGCAGAATCGTCGCCTATCCGGAAGCTGACAGCAGTACAATCGCCGCATTCCATCCAATGAGGAGGGTCCATGACTAGATACCTCGGCTTCGGACTTCGATACGTTGCTTTCGGACTTCTACTCGCTACCGTCTGCCTGGCCCAGGATGTCCCGCGCATGGAGGAGGTAGTCCAGTACCACGTTTCTAACAAGAAGTTCATGGGCTCGGTGTTGGTGGCCCGCGGCGAAGAAATATTGCTGAACAAAGGTTACGGTTCGGCCAATCTGGAATGGAACATCCCCAACTCACCTGCCACCAAGTTTCGGTTGGGATCCGTCACAAAGCAGTTTACGGCAGCCGCAATCCTGCTGCTGGAAGAACGGGGCAAGTTGAAGACAGACGACCCGGTGAAGAAGTTTATGTCGGACGCTCCCACTGCATGGGAGAAGATCACTATCTACCACCTGCTGACTCATACCTCAGGGATCCCAAATTTTACTAGTTTTCCCGATTACCAGTCCCAGAAGCCGTTCGCAGCCACGCCCGAGAAGCTTGCTGCACGTTTCCGCGACAAGCCGCTGGATTTCCAGCCGGGTGAAAAGTGGAGCTACAGCAACTCGGGATACATCCTGCTGGGCTACGTGCTGGAGAAAGCCAGCGGCGAGAGCTATGAGGAGTTTCTGCAGGAGAATATTTTCGGCCCGCTGCGCATGAAGGATTCGGGCTACGATTCCAATTCCGCGATCATAATGAGGCGTGCGTCCGGTTATGGGGTTGGTAAGGACGGGCCGATGAACGCGGAGTTCATTCACATGAGCATTCCATTCTCCGCCGGCGCGCTGTACTCCACAACGGAGGATCTGCTGCGGTGGGAGCAGAGGCTGTTCGGCGGGAAGTTTCTCTCGGCCGCGTCACTGGCCAAGATGACCACACCGTTCAAGGACGACTACGCCTGCGGCGTCGGTGTGCGCACCGTGAACGGGCGCAGGGTGATCGACCACGGCGGCGGGATCGAAGGCTTCAATACTTTTCTCGCCTACTATCCCGACGACAAGCTGACCGTGGTGGCGCTCAGTAACGTCAACGGGGGTGCTCCGCAGCAGATCGCCTCACAGCTCGCAGCGATAGCACGCGGCGAGAAGGTAGAACTGCCCTCGGAGCGGAAGGAGATTTCTGTTGCACCCAAGATCCTGGAGCAGTTTGTGGGAACGTACCAACTGGCACCGAAGGTCAATATGATGATCACGATCGAGAGCGGCCAGCTGATCAGCCAGGTTTCGGGACAGGGCAAGGTGCCGCTATTCGCCACATCCGAGACAAAGTTTTTTCCTAAGGTCGTGGATGCTGAGATCGAATTCGGCAAGGACGACAAGGGCGTTGTAACACACCTGGTGCTGCACCAAGGGAGGCGTGACATGAAGGCGCCGCGCACGAGCGACAAAGTAGTGGAACACAAGGAGATCGCAGTTCCTTCCACGATCCTGGCCCAATATCCGGGCACCTATGAATTGCGACCGGGGTTCGACCTGGTGATAACGCTCGAAGGCAACCAGCTGGTCTCACAGGCTACTGGCCAGACCAAGATCCCGTTGTATGCGGAATCGGAAACGAAGTTTTTCCCCAAGGTGATGGACGCCGAGATCGAATTCCTCAAGGACAACAAGGGCACCGTGACCCACTTGATGCTTCGCCAGGGCGCGATGGAAACAAAGGCGCCGCGCAAGTGAGCGCGCGGTGAGTTCGCATGGTGCTCTCGCCGAACCAAGTTTCTAACTCACTCTACGTATTACGGCAGTTCAGGACCTGATGAGAGAGGAGTGACGAATGCCCAAACCAGCCAAGCCCACTTCGGTCACCGTTGGTCCCCGAAGATAGCCATACCTTATGACTCAGGCTCCCGGATCGCCGGTCCCAATTGTCCGTCGATGCGACTCCCATCACCGAATCATAGAGCCGTTGCATGCTGAAGATGTCTTGGGAGCTGTCCGAAGTCTTCTTGGAGGAGGAGATATTTCCAACCGGAAAACGATTCGAAAAAGAAGTGGGTCACTCTGCGGATAATAGGGCTTCCCTCGGACTCCAAGCCTTCTGCAACCGCAACATCACGGATCTCCGGTGGAGCTAACTTTCTTCCCTTCGCCCGCATACTCCGATATCACCGTCTTCTCCGGCCTCTCCCAGGAGTCGAAAGGAGCCACAACGGCAGATCTTGCCGCGGAAGCGGGGTATCTCGATCAGCCGCATCTCGTCCGAGAAAGCCGAAGGCTAACAGGCAGCATACCTCGCGAAACCACGACGCTCGTCTCACAAGTAGAGCGAACACCCAGGGATGCGGGAACTGTCGAACTCCGCCCCTTTCTCCGCGGTCTGCAAGCTTCGGACTGCGCAGATGCCACGATTTGCGCCCAATCGGCGCCCGATCGCATACCTTGCCTTCCCAATCTTCGGATGGCATATACTAGGCAGTGACTAAAAAGGCACATTGAGCTTTCCGAGAATTTGCGAGCAAAGCCTGTGATACTTCCAAGGGCGTCGAGCGGCTCAACATTGAGGAGCGGCTCCAACCTCAACGTTTGCCTTGGCCTGCGATGGGATCCGTTATCTCCGGCAAGCGGTAGGAGTAGCTCATTCCGGGTGAAAGGCTTCAAGTTGCTGTGCGTCATTCTGCTCGTGGTCTGGCCTGAAGACCTGGCAGCTCAAGCGACAGCTGCGAGCCGTCCATCCCCTCAAGTCCTCATCCTTCACTCCTATCATGCGGGTTACGATTGGTCTGAGGATATTACGGCAGGGGTTCGCTCGGTGTTTCGAGAGAGCGGCCTGATTGTGCAGCCTCGAGTGGAGTACATGGATGTGCGGCATCATCCAGCACCTGAACACTTACAACAACTCCGTGCGTACTATCAACACAAGTACAAGAACTTAACGTTCGATGTCCTTGTCTCTGCGGACAACGCTGCCTTGGAGTTTCTCCTGAGGTATCACGACGAGCTGTTTGGCCAGACTCCGGTGGTTTTCTGCGGCGTCGAGACAGTTGAGCAGTACCCTCTGGCGAGTAGGCCTGTGTTCACGGGTGTCATTGAAGCAACCGAGGACTTGCCGACGGTGGCCCTGGCTTTGAAGTTACATCCAGAGATCAGGCGTGTGATTTCCATCACCGACTATCGACCAACCCTGGATGCAGCCCGCACCGGAACGACGAAGCTCCAGAAAGCTTTTCCACGGCTGGAATTCGTTTTCATCGATCCTCAAAGCATGCGGATGGCTAACCTGTTAGAGAGGCTCAAGAGCTTCCCGGCCGACGGTACGATTGGCTTGCTTGGCGCTTTCTTCGGGAACCGATTCCACGAGGCGTTTACCGCTGAAGAAGCGACACGCTTGATAACGGAGCAATGCCCCTTCCCAATTTATGGTGTCAACACGAACACCTTCGGCCATGGAATTGTCGGAGGGAAACTGAATAACGGATTCTTCCAGGGTGCTGAGGCGGCGGGACTGGCGTTGGCCATTGTGGGAGGCAAACGACCGACCGATCTGCCAGTTTCCACCAACAGTCCGAATCGCTTTCAGTTCGACTATCACCAGCTGAAGCGTTGGCGGATCAATAGATCGCTTTTACCACCGGAAAGCCTCATCGCTAATGAACCTGTTTCGCTATATAGCCAATACAAACGCACCATCTGGATTGTGATTGGCTTCTTCGCTCTTCAGAGTCTGGCGATCTCAGTTCTCCTCTTGAACATTCGTAGGCGCAAGAAAGCTGAGTCTTTGCTCGGCCAAAGCGAGGCCAGCCTGGAATTGGCCCAAAGCATCGCGCACATCGGCAGCTGGGATCATGATCTGAGTCACCACCAGCTGCGCTGGTCCAACGAAACCTATAGAATCTTTGGCTACGCTGAGGAAAAACCTGCTGTTTCGTTTGACTTGTTCATTGAGCACGTTCATCCGGACGACCGCGAGACGGTTCGGCGAACCGGCCAGGAGGCGCGGGCCAGCGGGAAGCCGTACGGTATGGAGCACCGCATCATCCGTCCTGATGGATCGGTACGGCTAGTGCAGCAGTATGGGGACGTAATCATCGATAGTCAGGGAAGAGCTATTCGGATGGTAGGCACAACACAGGACATCACCGATATCCGTCATCTTGAGGAACAACTCAGACATTCGCAGAAACTGGAGGCCGTTGGGCAGCTGGCTGGCGGTATCGCTCACGATTTCAACAATCTCTTGACGGCGATCAACGGTTACAGCGAACTAATTTTAGGGCAGCTTCACTCTCAGGATTCCATCCGGCCGGAAGTCGAAGAAATCAGAAAAGCTGGCGAGAGGGCGGCCACGCTGACCCAGCAATTGCTTGCCTTCAGCCGCAAGCAGGTGCTGCAGCCACGCGTCATCAACCTAAACACCATTGTGACGGGAATGGACAAGATGCTGCACCGCCTTCTGGGAGAAGATATTCTGTTGCAGACCCACCTCGCTGCAGACTTGGGCCCGGTCAAAGCGGACCCCGGGCAGATCGAGCAGGTCATTCTCAATCTGGCCCTCAACGCGCGGGATGCGATGCCTGGGGGAGGTCAGTTAACGCTTGAAACGTCCAATGCCGTACGAGATGAGGACTACGCTCGCACGCACCAGGAAGTTGTTCCAGGCAGCTACGCGCTTCTTGCCGTCACCGATAGTGGCTGCGGCATGGATTCAACTACGCAAGGCCGGATTTTCGAGCCGTTCTTTACCACCAAGGAGCCGGGCAAAGGGACGGGGCTGGGATTGTCCACGGTCTACGGCATCGTCAAACAGAGTGGGGGCCACATTTGGGTCTACAGCGAGCCTGGACTCGGGACGACCTTCAAGATTTATTTGCCTCTTTGCCTGGACTCCGTTGAGGCGGTCAGCTCGGCCGATGCCGCAGCCAAGAGTTCGCCTGGTTCCGAAACTGTGCTCGTCGTAGAGGATGAGTCGACGGTTCGGAACCTCGTTCGCCTCGTCCTCGCTCGCAACGGGTACCGGGTTCTTGAAGCCGTCAATGGCAAGCAAGCCCTCGAGCTTTCCCAACATCATCGAGGAGAAATTCCACTGATGATCACTGATGTGGTCATGCCCGAAATAGGGGGACAACAGCTGGCCCAGGAGCTGGCGGCCTTGAGACCCCGAATGAAGGTACTGTATGTATCCGGATACACCGAGAACGCGATGATGCGGCAAGGCATTTTGGACTCGGAGATCGCTTTCTTGCAAAAGCCCTTTACCATGGAGGCGCTGCTTCAGCGGGTCCGGCAGCTTCTCGATGTCGCACATTCCGGAAGTGACAGTACTCCGACTGAGAGAAAAACGTAGGCCCAGCGATAAGTCCTCTTTGGTTGCATACTCTGTCGGCGCGTCATGGTTTCCAAGACGGGCGGTTTGGTTGACCTCGGCGACCGACGACCGACTTGAAGGCGGTCGCAGTTGCCAACAAGTGAGTTTTTGACAAAGATGGTGCAGCTATTGTTTGCTTGCGATCGGAACTGCAGGCTGCCGCTATCAGGGGTCCTGGTCCGACTTGCCTTCCACGCTCTCAAGAAGGGCAGCCAGATCATGAGACGTTGCGCGTTCCGTGAGTTTCTGAATGACCACCAGGGCTAGCTCTTCAATCGTTGGCTGCTCAAAGAGTGTGCGCAAAGGCAAGTCCATCGCAAACGATGCATTCAGGCGCGACATGAATTGAGTTGCCAACAGAGAGTGACCGCCCATTTTGAAAAAGTCGTCATGGATTCCCACTTGCCTCAGACCTAGGACCTTGCCCCACAGTTCCCCCAGTTTCGCTTCAATGGGCCTGCGTGGTGCTGTTGTGTTCCAGCCTTTCGGCAAACGCTCCTGCAATGACCTTCAACCAACTTTCCTGTCGGTTGAGCGATAGGCCAAAAACTGTGTTTTCGATTTTCACCCATTCTCTCCGAGTGGTGTTTTTCGCTTCAGCGCTTGTCAAGACCAGGCGAGAATATCGAAGGACGCCAACGTCCTCCACAAGTCGGAGGCGTCCTCCCACTTTTGAAGCTCCTGGACTTTGGGCGCGCTCGAAGAATTGTCACCTGAATGCTACAACGATGTTCCCGACCTCTTCGCTTTAAAAACATGACGGTCTGGGCCCCTAAAGATCTATTGAGGTGACCTGGGCCAAGGAGACCTAACCGACGAAGCAGGCGAAAGGTGAATCTGAGGGTACCGCAAGTTTAGCTTGGAAGCCGAGAGAGAGACCAAACCTCCAACCTGCTTGGAATGATTGAATCGGCAATCGTACTCGTGTTTCCCGCTTCATTGTGACGGTTCACCGCGGTCACGAAATCAGCAGTCCCGGTGACGAACAGTGGTATCTAAAGCCTGCTGCAATCTCAATCGAATCAATTTCTGAGCTGTATTCACACCGCAACCCTTCAAGTCTACTCTCACAGCGGTTCCGGCTCGAACGCCAGCCACTGATCGGCATAGTGCTTCCCCAAGGCAAACCCAATGTGGCCGCCGGAGTAGCGAAGCCGATCCATGACAACAGTTTTATCTGATAACCCTTTGCCATAGATTTCACGGATCACCAGTTGCAGACAGACAAGACAGTTGACTCTCTTGTGTGGGTATCTGGGATTCGAACCCCATCCATTCACTCCTTCACCCAGAGCGTCCTCGTAAACCACCTTTGCATCTAGAGTAGCTCTGATCACTTCGGCAAATCGTTCATTAAGGGTCTGACGAGAAAGACTGTGAGCTTCTTTGCGGGCGATCAGTATGCTCAGGGAGGGCGCTTGCAGCTGCTTTCTGAGTTGGGAGTTCCGGTGGTGGTGGCACAAGCACAGCTCGGGCATGCTGATCCGAGGATCACGCTCGCGATCTATAACCACATGATTCCAGGAGCACAACGGCAGGCAGTCGACCAATTGGAGCGGCATTTGTTCCCAAATTGTTCCCCAAGTTGCCATTGGAGCCTCAAATTGGGAGCAACTCAAAACGGGATTAACTGATTCGGAGGAAAGCAGAAAAGGCATGGTGGGCGCGACCGGGATCGAACCGATGACCTCTACCGTGTCAAGGTAGCCCAGATTATGTATATTATTGATTCGTCTTCGTTTATCCTGTCCCAAGAACCATCGTTTTACATAGTTTTCGCCCCTTAGTGTTCCCAAATTGTTCCCAAGTTCTTATGTCCCCATCCGACTGATTTATCCACCTTGGCGGTACGAGCACAAAGCCCTCAGGCTCAGCGAGGAGCAAACCGAAACGGCAGAACGGCAGTGGCGGGCATGCACTGTTGGGCAGACTATGTGTTTTTCAGCGGGGATCCTCTATAGAGAATGGCGGATGCCCTGAGTCTCGTCAGCTAGGATAGTCCGATACGCCGAGCCAACCTGCCCGGACCCTTTGGACGCTTGCTTCCTCTCGGCTTTCATTCAGATGCTTCTGGACTCAAGGAATTCTCCAGGTCAGGGCTTCAATGTGTCACCAGGATCGATTAGGGTTCTACATTCTGATTGATCTCTGCTCAGCGTCTCGATGGCGAGGATTGAGACGGCCGAAATGTCACAGGCAAAGCGCGAGGCTTAGAGAGCGTGCGGCTTGACCCGCGTCAGCCAGTCAAGAAAAATCAGTCAGGAAGCTGTGGCTTGAAAACAAACACGGCAGAGAATCGGAAGCAGCCTCACATTACCCAAGCGGATTCACCGCCTGGACGGGAACAGGCGACCGCTTCGTTGCGAGACACTACGCATTTTGCACAGTAGAGCCATCTTCAACTGGCTTTTCTCAGACTTCTCCGTATCCGACCGAAGGCATAGCTAGTGGCAACCTCCCCCAACATCAGAGGGAACGACTCTTTCTCGCGTTGCAATACGAGGAGCGTTTCATCGTCGTTGCGACCTCCGTCACGAAACGACTGCAGTCGCTGCAGCAAGGCTTCGCCCACGGCCTGCGGTGAGTCCGCCGGAGCCTGGCGCGCCCATTCCAAAAGCCGATCTCGGCCCAGATCCTGCCCAGCCGTATTCTCAGCTTCAGTGATGCCATCTGTGTAGAGCACCAGAAGATCGCCTGGTTTAAGGCTCACGACCGTTTGCCGATAGTCGGTCCCGGGAATCAGCCCAACCGGGAGACCTGAGACTTTTTTTGATTGAGGGTCAGAACCCTCCTCAAGCCAGCCCCAGGTGTGCTGGGCCGCGTGATACCAGAGGGGCGGCAAGTGCCCCGCGTTGCTGAACGCCAGACGTCCCTTGACGCGATGGAAGCTTAAGACGATCGCCGTCGCATACTTCCCATTGCCTCCCTGGCCGAACGCTTCGTTCAGTCCTCGCATGAAATCCGACTGGTCCCAGGCATTGATGTTCTCACGCATGAGTCTGTGAAGCGTCTGAGTCACCGCATTTACGTCACGCCCGTGGCCGCTAACGTCGGCCAGAGCCACTCGGGAGAGCAGGTCGAAATCACAGACGGAAAGATAGTGAAGGTCGCCCCCGCCGTCTCCCTCGTCGATGGGGGCAGAAGCCACCCATGCGACCAGGCTTGGTAGCTTGACGGTGCGAATCACCTTTCGATTGCCACCCCAGACTTCAGTGCAAGCCAAAGCATGAGGTTGTTCCGCTTCATCGTAAGCAAACGATTCTGTTTTGAAGTTTTCCGTAACATCCTCCTCGAACATTCATCGGGCCCTGCCCTGTAAAATCCCGCGGCAACTCGTAGATATTCCAACAACGAACTAAGTAGCACAACTCCACGACCACAAAGGAATTTCCTGGGAGTCCAAAAAACAGACTGCCAGGTTGGAATAAATCCGAGCCGGCGGGGTCATTAAGAGAGTACCAGCCACACGGCTATGGAACGACAGCTTCATACATCTGATTCAACTCCAATGATGAACTCGCTACGAAAGCACTGGCCCGAATATTTGATGGAAGCGGCAGAGTTGGGAATTTTTATGGTTTCTGCTTGCAGTGTCGTCGCCCTGCTTGAATACCCAGGTTCCCCCCTGCACCAGCTCCTGCCAAACCCGGTTTTCCGGCGTGTTCTCACTGGATTCGCCATGGGTTTGACCGCAGTCTGCATTGTTTACTCTCCCTGGGGAAAGCAATCGGGAGCGCATTTCAACCCGTCTTTCACACTGACTTTCTTTCGCCTCGGAAAGATCCACGCTGCCGATGCTCTCTTTTACGTTCTCTTCCAGTTTGTCGGAGGTATCTCCGGAGTCCTTCTGTCACTTTGGCTGGTTGGCAGCCCTGTTCGGCACCAGTCCGTCAACTATGTGGCAACAACTCCAGGCGCGTATGGTTTGGCAGCAGCCTTTGTTGGTGAGCTGCTGATTTCCTTTCTGCAGATGACGGTCGTACTCAAGGTATCGAATCACTCCCGGTTGGCTCGATTCACGGGCCTGGTTGCGGGGGGACTGGTCGCAACTTACATCAGCATTGAGTCGCCCTTGTCTGGGATGAGCATGAATCCGGCGCGCACGTTCGCATCGGCATTTCCCGGACAGCTCTGGACCGGCTGGTGGATTTACTTCACGGCCCCACTTCTCGGAATGCTGTCCGCTGCCCAGGTCTATTTGTGGAAACAGGGAAAAGCGGGAATAAATTGCGCCAAGCTGCACCATCAAAACAACAAGCGATGCATTTTTTGCGAATACCAGCATGGAAAAGACATCAAGGCAGAACCCAAAGCCGTGAGAGCAGCAGTTGCGCTTTAGAAAAGGGACCCATGCAAACAGGGACAGCAATCCCAAGCGGCCACTCTACCGGGCTGGCACCTGAAACCCGGAAACTGACACCGAGACCTCGAGGAGGATCCATGGAATCGCAGAACCATTATGACGTGATCATCATCGGCAGCGGCGCAGGTGGTGGAACGCTGACGTATCACCTCGCCTCCTCTGGCAAGCGCATCCTGCTGCTGGAGCGTGGAGACTATGTGCCCCGCGAGAAGGACAATTGGAACAGCCGCGCCGTGAACACCGAAGGAAAGTACAACACCAAGGAATCCTGGCGCGACAAGGATGGGAAAGAGCTTCATCCGCATACCAACTATTACGTTGGCGGAAACACCAAGTTTTACGGAGCGGCGCTGTTCCGACTACGGAAGGAAGATTTTGGTGAAATTCGCCACCATGGCGGCATCTCTCCTGCCTGGCCCATTTCTTACGACACTCTTGAGCCTTACTACCTGAAAGCAGAACAGCTCTATCACGTGCACGGTCGGCGTGGTGAAGATCCGACCGAGCCTCCAGCCAGCGCCCCTTATCCACACCCGCCCGTCAGCCATGAGCCTCGCATGCAGCAACTGCACGACGACTTTCAGCGACTGGGTCTGCGGCCATTTCATGTTCCTTTGGGTGTTCAGCTCGACGAAAAGAACCGTCACGCCAGCAAATGCATTCGTTGCGCCACCTGCGACGGCTTCCCATGTCTGGTGTATGCGAAGTCGGATGCTCAGGTACTCTGCGTCGACCCGGCGCTTGCTTATCCCAATGTCAGTCTTGTGACCAATGCACTCGTCAAGCGTCTGGAGACGGATGACTCGGGCCGGGAGGTGACCCGCGTGGTCGTAGAGCACAACGGCGAGACGGCAACGTTTTCCGGAAGCATCGTGGTGGTCTCGTGCGGCGCCATCAACTCCGCTGCGCTGTTGTTGCGCTCAGCGAATGAAAAGCATCCGCGTGGCCTGGCCAACGGATCCGACGTGGTGGGTCGCCACTACATGGGGCACGTCAATTCCGTGTTGATGGCCATTTCGAAGTGTCCAAACCCCACGGTGTTCCAAAAGAGTTTGGCCGTGAACGATTTCTACTTCGGCTCCAAAGATTGGGAGTATCCCATGGGACACATCTCGTTCGTGGGCAAACTGGACGGCGACGCGCTCCGGGGTGGGGCGCCGGCCTTAGTGCCAGGATGGACGCTGGACCAAATGGGCAAGCACTCGCTGGATTTCTGGCTGACTTCGGAAGATCTGCCCGATCCGAACAATCGAGTGACACTCGACCGCGACGGCAACATCGTCCTTTCCTACACTCCTAACAACGATGAAGGGCACAAGCGCCTGATTGCGAAGCTGAAGAGCCTGATGCAGCAGACCAAGTGCGGCGTGCATGGTCATGAGTGCCATGAGGGGTTGTTTTCACGAAACCTTTATGTGGGCCAGCGCATTCCGCTGGCCGGAGTTGCCCACCAAAACGGCACCATCCGATTTGGCCGCGATCCCAAAACCTCGGCTCTCGATGCGAATTGCAAAGCCCATGAAGTGGACAATCTCTACGTCGTGGATGGCAGCTTTTTCCCATCGAGTGCCGCGGTGAATCCGGCACTGACGATCATGGCCAACGCCCTCCGGGTTGGAGATCACCTTCTGGAGAGACTCAAATGAGAATTGCCGATTTGCGATTGCCGATTGCCGATTGGTCACACCCCAAATCAAGAGCAGAGCGCTGTGAGCTTCACAGATCGAGAGCCTGCTGGTTTTTCCTCCTTATCCTAGTCTTCTCCTTTCCGACGGTCCCTGGCTTCTCAGCCGAGCCGGCTTCCGCACCGACCGCGGCTCTCAACGGTACATCTGCGGTGCAGGCCGTGGATGTCGTCGGCATGACTGTGGGAGATATGGATCGCTCGGTTGAGTTCTTCTCGAATGTCTTGACCTTCGAAAAGGTGTCAGACGTTGAAGTCACTGGCAACGACTATGAACGCTTGCAGGGGCTTTTCGGACTGCGAATGCGGGTGGTGCGGATGAGGTTGGGCAATGAGTCCATCGAGCTGACAGAGTACTTAGCGCCGCGGGGACGCGTGTTTCCCAGTGACACTCGCAGCAACGATCACTGGTTCCAGCACGTTGCCATTATTGTGAGTGACATGGACGCGGCATACCGCATCTTGCGCCAGCACAAGGTGCAGCACGCCTCTTCCGGACCGCAACGACTGCCCGATTGGAACAAGAACGCAGGAGGCATCCAGGCCTTCTATTTCAGAGATCCCGATGGGCATTTCCTCGAAATCCTCCAATTCCCTGAAGGCAAGGGCGATCCAAAATGGCAGCGCAAAGACAAATTGTTCTTGGGAATTGATCACACAGCGATTGTGGTTAAAGACACGGAAGAGAGTCTTAAGTTCTATCGGGACACGCTGGGAATGAAAGTGGTCGGCGAAAGCGAGAACTACGATACCGAACAGGAACATCTCAACAATGTGTTTGGGGCTCGGTTGCGCATCACTGCCTTGCGCGCGAGCTCGGGCCCAGGCATTGAGTTCCTTGAATACCTGTCGCCACGCGATGGCCGTCCGATGCCCGTCGACGCGAAAGCCAATGACATTGCGCATTGGCAAACCCGGGTGATGACTCACGATGTTGCTGCTGTGACGCAGGCGACGCGCAATCGTAAATTTGCCTTGGTCTCGCCCGGCGTCATCAATCTCCCAAGCAGAGACTTGGGAATCAGCAAGGGAGTTCTGGTCCGCGACCCCGACGGCCATGTTATCGAACTGGCCGAGCGGTGAGCTATCTGCAATGCAAGGAGACTGAAACTGTGACCCAAGAAGAAAAGCGATTACAGGAATCCACGGAACGCACCGCACATTGGAAACGCTGGGGGCCCTATCTCAGTGAGAGGGCTTGGGGAACTGTCCGAGAGGATTACAGTTCTTCAGGCACGGCCTGGGACTACCTTCCGCATGACCACGCCCGCTCAAAAGCTTACCGCTGGAATGAGGACGGGCTGGCCGGCATTTCAGACCGGCATCAGAATCTCTGTTTTGCTATGGCGTTGTGGAATGGGAAGGACCCGATTCTCAAAGAGCGAGCCTTTGGTCTGACCGGCAGCGAGGGCAATCATGGCGAGGATGTGAAGGACTACTACTTCTACCTCGACAGCACCCCGACGCACTCCTACATGAAGTATCTCTACAAGTACCCCCACAGCGCCTTTCCGTATGGACGGCTCGTAGAAGAGAACCGTCGCCGGGGTCGTGACAGTCTCGAATTCGAGCTGATCAACACGGGAGTGTTCGACGAGGACCGCTATTTCGATGTCCTTGTCGAGTATGCCAAAGGCGGTACGGAGGACATCCTGGTGCTCATCACGGTAGCGAACCGTGGCCCCGAGGCTGCATCTCTGCACCTGCTACCGACGTTGTGGTTCCGCAATACCTGGAGTTGGAACGGTCGGGAACCGAAGCCCGGTTTGCACAAACTGGAAGGACTACCCCTCACCGCGGTTGAAGCCAGCCACCACGAACTGGGGAAACGTCGTCTGTACTGCGAAGGAACGCCTGAATTGCTTTTCACTGAAAACGAAACCAACCATGGTCGGCTCTACGGCGTGGCCAATGGCTCCCACTTTGTGAAAGACGGAATCAACGACGCCATCGTTCACGGCGTGAAGGGAGCTGTCAACCCGGCGCAGACGGGGACTAAAGTAGCTGCCCATTATCCATTGATCGTCGGTCCAGGAGAAACCACCACAGTGCGATTACGATTCGCGCTGGCGAACCTGCCGGTGGCGCCAGAGGAGCTGTTGACGGGTAACTTCGACCGGATCTTTGCAGACCGGCAACGCGAAGCGGACGAGTTCTACGCGACGGTGATTCCTCAGGACCTCTCGGCTGATGCCAAGCAGGTGATGCGGCAAGGTTTCGGCGGCCTGCTCTGGTCCAAACAGTTCTACCACTACGTTGTGAAAGATTGGCTCGACGGCGACGAAGGCCAGGTTCCTCCTCCTGGGGAAAGGCGACACGGCCGCAACCATGAGTGGGCTCACCTCTACAACGCTGACGTCATCTCGATGCCCGACAAGTGGGAATACCCCTGGTATGCAGCCTGGGACCTCGCCTTTCATTGTGTGCCGCTGGCGCTGATCGATCCGGAATTCGCCAAGGAGCAGCTCGTGCTAATGACGCGCGAATGGTACATGCATCCGAATGGACAGTTGCCGGCCTACGAATGGGCGTTTGGCGATGTCAATCCGCCTGTACACGCCTGGGCTACCTGGCGTGTTTACAAGATCGACAAGAAACGGCGAGGCAAAGGCGACACGGCTTTTCTAAAGAGAGTTTTCCAAAAGCTGTTGCTCAATTTCACCTGGTGGGTCAACCGCAAGGACGCGGAAGGCAAGAACATCTTTCAAGGCGGATTCCTGGGCCTCGATAACATCGGTGTGTTCGACCGCAGCTCGTCGCTGCCAACCGGTGGACACATCGAGCAGTCAGATGGAACGGGCTGGATGGCCATGTACACGCTCAACCTGCTGGCCATCGCCATGGAATTGGCCCGCGAGGACAGCTCATACGAAGACGTAGCGAGCAAGTTCTGGGAACACTTCGTCTACATCGCCGACGCCATGAACCATCGAGGGCACGAAGGCATCGAACTCTGGAACGAAGAAGATGGCTTTTTCTACGATGTATTGCATTTGCCCAACGGCGACCATTTCCCTATGAAAGTGCGGTCCATGGTGGGTCTCATTCCGCTATTCGCCATTGAAACGCTTGAGCCGGAGATGCTGGAGAAGCTGCCAGGATTCAAGCGCCGCCTGGAGTGGTTCATCGAACACCGTCCCGATCTGACGCAGAACATCGCCTGTATGTGCACTCAGGGCCAGGCGCAGCGCCGGTTGCTGTCCATCGTCAACGGAGACCGTTTGCGCCAGGTCCTGAAGGTCATGCTCGACGAGAACGAGTTTCTCTCCCGCTACGGTATCCGCGCAATTTCCCGCTACCATCTTGAGAATCCTTACATGCTGCAGGTGAACGGCCAAGTTCACCGCGTGGACTACGAACCAGCCGAATCGAGTACCGGCCTTTTTGGAGGGAATTCAAACTGGCGGGGACCTATCTGGTTCCCGGTGAACTACCTGCTCATCGAGTCGCTGCAGAAGTTCCACCACTATCTCGGCTCTGACTACAAAGTGGAGTTTCCTACTGGCTCGGGTCAGATGATGACGCTCTGGGAAGTGGCTGCCGAGCTCTCTCGCCGGTTGACCCGGATCTTTCTCCGCGATGAAAGCGATCGCCGTCCGGTTCATGGCGGCACAGAGAAATTCCAGACCGATCCTCACTGGAAGGACCTCGTGTTGTTCTACGAGTACTTCCACGGAGATAACGGCGCCGGTATCGGTGCCAACCACCAGACCGGATGGACCGGACTCGTGACGAAGCTGTTGCAGCAGAGTGGGGAGTAGATGAAGCCGTGGTTCGTCGTCAGTGGTTAGTGGTTAGTAACGCTCGCGCTGTGTCTCAGACCGAAGTTCATACGACCCGGGATTATTCTTCGGGGAATCTGGCATTAAAGCAACAGACAGCAGGGCAACGTCGCTTCCTCAAGATAAGGAGAGATCATGGGATTCCGGTTTAAATGCACTTACTTCCAAATCCTTTCGGCACTTGTTTTGGTAACTGGATTGTTGTTTACCCAGGCCTGCAGCCGTACTTCGGCAGCCTCTTCGTCGATCAACAAAGGTTCCGATGGCGTCGCCCTCAAAGGCTACGACGTGGTTGCCTATTTCACGGAGAGTAAGCCTGTCATGGGAACAAAAGAATTCCAGCATGAGTGGAACGGCGCAAAGTGGCAGTTTTCGAGCGCGGCCAACCGTGACCTATTTGCTGCCGATCCCGGTAAGTATGCGCCTCAATATGGTGGATACTGCGCCTTCGGAGTTAGCGAGGGCCACAAAGCGAAGGTGGATCCAAGCGTCTGGAAGATCGTGGACGGCAAGCTGTACCTCAACTATGACGCCGGCGTCGGAATCGAATGGCGGAAGGACATTCCCGGCCGCATCGCGAAAGCCGACAAGAACTGGCCGAAGGTGATGAAGGAGTAGCGGCTCGTCTTACCCAAGGCTCCCCTCCTTGGATAAGGAGGGGACCAGCGGCTGTCAGCCGCTGCGGGGTGGTTGCACCCGTTGCCGACGAAGCACCACGCACCAACCACCCCCGCCGTGGCCTTCGGCCTCGGCATCCCCTCCTCAGCTGAGGAGGGGAGTTACCTTCAGAGGAGGAAGATCATGAAAGCGATCGCAGTATTTCCGGGCAAACCCAACTCGATTCACCTCGCAGAACTGACGAAACCCAGCGTCACTGATGTCCCTAACGGTCGGGGGGTCCTCGTCAAGGTTCTGAGGGTAGGGGTCGATGGCACGGACAAAGAAATCAACGCGGCAGAATACGGTGCCGCGCCTGAAGGGTACGACTTCCTCGTGACCGGCCATGAGAGTTTCGGGCGCGTCGAAGCGGTGGGCTCGAACGTCACAGAACTGCGTCCCGGCGATTACGTTGTGGCAACCGTGCGTCGTCCGGGGGGCAGTCTCTACGACCAAATCGGGACCTACGATATGACGACGGACGACACCTACTACGAGCGGGGCATTAACCTGCGCCACGGTTTCCTGGCTGAGTACTACGTGGATGATCCCGAGTACATCGTGAAAATTCCACAAGGCTTGAAGGAAGTTGCAGTACTGCTGGAGCCCACCACCGTTGTGGAGAAAGGCATTGCGCAAGCCTATGAAATCCAGCGACGGCTGAAAGTCTGGCATCCGCGAAGGGCTGCGGTCATGGGTGCAGGAACCATTGGACTGCTGGCGACGCTGGCCCTGCGGCTGCGCGGTCTCGAAGTCACCACTTTTGGCCTCACTCGCAAGCCTTACCGGAATTCAGATTTGATCGAGGCCATCGACGCCCGCTACCAGTCCACGGCTGATGTTCCGCTCATGGAAGGGGCGAAGGAGTACGGCCCGTTCGACATCATCTTCGAGGCGACTGGGTACTCGCCCGTTGTCTTCGACAGCATGCAGGCCCTCGGGAAGAATGGCGTCCTGGTGTTGTCGAGCGTGACGGGTGGCAACCGCAGAGTGGAAGTGCCCGCCGACAAGATCAACTTGGAGTTTGTGCTGGGCAACAAGGTGATGGTGGGAACGGTGAATGCCAACCGCGAGTACTTTGAAATGGGAGTTCGAGACATGGCCCAAGCCGAGGCCGAGTATCCAGGCTGGTTGGGTCAGTTGCTAACCAACCCGGTGAAGGGGCTGGAGAACTACAAGGAACTTCTCAATCAGTTGACCGAGGCCAAAGGGGCCATCAAGGTCTTCTGTGAAGTCGCACCGCTTTGAGGTGTCGTATCGCATGATCCGCCTTCGATGGCATCGACACGACGAACGTGGTCCAGGGGTAAATGCCCTGTCTGAGGGCATCGCTCCGCGATGCAGGTCGGTCCTGACCGACAGGAGCATTCAGTGAGGGAAGTCGAGAAAAAACGAATACTTATTCTCGGCGCTGGGTTCGCCGGTCTTTACTCGGCGCTTCAATTTGAAAAGACCCTGGCACGGGATCCTGACATCGAGGTCATCCTCGTAAATCGGGAGAACTTCTTCCTGTTCACGCCCATGCTGCACGAGGTAGCCGCCAGCGATCTGGACATGACGCACATCGTCAATCCCATCCGCAAGTTTTTCAAGCAGGTGCAATTTTTTGAGGGCGACGTGGAGTCCATCGACCTCTTAGGCCGCAAAGTCGTCGTCTCCCACGGAATTAATGATCACCGTCACGAGCTCCACTACGATCATTTGCTGATCACCCTCGGTTCCGTCACGAATTTCTTCAACTTACCTGGACTTGCGGAGCGGGCGCTCACCATGAAGTCGCTGGGCGACGCCATCCATTTGCGAAACCGTCTGATTCAGAATCTGGAAGAGGCCGACTTCGAATGCTCTCGTGAGCAGCGCGAACCCCTGTTGAGCTTTGTGGTAGCAGGTGGCGGATTTGCTGGAGTGGAAACTATCGCCGGCGTCAATGATTTCATTCGCGAAGCCGTAGAGTTTTATCCGCACCTTAGGGAGGAGAACATCCGCATGGTGCTGGTGCATCCAGGTGCCGTTATCCTGCCGGAACTGGGGGAGAAGCTCGGAGCTTACGCTCAAAGGAAGCTGGCCGAACGCGGGGTCGAGATCCGGGTGAACACAAGTGTTACGGGTGCCACCGATGACGGCGTTGCGCTCAGCGATGGCAGTGTGATCCGGACGAATACGTTGGTCTGGACAGCGGGTACTTCACCTAATTTGCTGCTGCAGAAGGTGCCCTGTGAGAAAGATCGTGGCCGCCTCAAGGTGAACTCCATGATGGAAGTTCTGGGCTGGCCCGGAGTGTGGGCGTTGGGCGACTGCGCCCTGGTTCCCGATCCAACGGGGAAGCCTTATCCACCCACGGCCCAGCATGCTCTGCGTCAAGGAAAAGTAGCTGCCCAGAATGTTGCCGCGGCCATTCGGGGCGGGAAGATGCGGCCCTTTGTCTTTTCAACTCTGGGACAACTGGCGGCCATCGGACGGCGTACAGGCGTGGCGAGCGTCTTTGGGTTCAACTTCTCCGGCTTTGTCGCCTGGTGGATGTGGCGCACCATTTATCTGAGCAAGCTGCCCCGATTTGAGAAGAAGTTGCGTGTCGCCTTGGACTGGACCTTGGACTTGATTTTCACAAAGGACTTGGTGCAGTTCACCACGGAGCGAGCCACGACCGTGTCGCACCAGGAAGATGAGAGAAAGACCGTCGACGTTTCGACTCGTGTGGCAGCCTCAGTGAAGTAGGTGTTGGCTCAGAGTTCGCGCTTTAGCGTGCGATAGCGTTGTACTCTAAGCCCATTTGAGCCGGGTCTGGAAAACTTGCGGTGATTGGCGGGCACGCTGAAGTGTGAACTCTAAACTGAAGAAAGGAGATGCCATGAACATGCCTCTTTCAAAAGGATTAAGTATTACGAGCTGGATCCTGCAACTGGTTGCAGCGGTGATTCTCTTTCAGACACTGTTCTTCAAGTTCACCGGCGCCAAAGAATCCATCTACATCTTCTCAACGGTGGGAATGGAGCCGTGGGGGCGGATCGGATCCGGTGTCGTTGAGCTGATCGCCTCAATCATGCTGGTGATTCCGGCGACCGTGACGGTTGGTGCCATCATCGCCCTCGTCACCATCAGCGGCGCCATCTTCTTTCATCTGACAAAGCTTGGAATCGCGCTTCCAGCAGTCAACGACCGGGGCGAGTTGTTTGCCCTGGCGGTTGTGGTGTTTGTGGTCAGCCTCGCGATTCTGTTCATCCGTCGGGCTGAGATACCGATCATCGGCAACCAGTTGTGATGTGTGGAGTTAGGACTCCATATTCCAGCGTCATTTTTGAGCTGCTTGCAACAAGGAAGGGCCTTATCACCTCCATGATCCCATCACCAAGTCTCATCTCTCTTTCATTCCATCGTCTTTTCCGCCTTTCACCACCACTCTTCAGATAAGGCCTTTCTTTTTGGGAACGTGAATACAGCCTTGACTCGCTAACCACTGACCAGACCCGGTGTTTGGGAATTTTACTCACCGCTTTTTTCTGCCGCATGGCTGTCCTCGAATGATGCTTCCATCCAAGATTTCTGCCTCCATTAATTATGGGATTCGGAGCGAGACTTGCGCGCGTTGTTTGTCAAAATTTCGGGCTGACCCTTCTGGGACACGGGCTGGCATTTGGTAGGAGGCGGGGGGCCTAACGCGCCGGAGTTAAGCCGCGGCTCCCGGGTACAACAAAACTTCTTGGGGCTCCGTCGGCTTCAACTCCTCGTTAGGCGGGCCGCACGGCGGATGTGCGTGGAACGCTCACACAACTTTGATGACCACCTTTCCCGTCGCCCGCCCGGACTCGGAGTAGGCGAGTGCATCACGCGCCTCGTCGAGCCGGAAGACCTTATCCACCAACGGAGTGATGGCGCCGCTTTCCACCAACCGCGCGATTTCTCTCAGCTGTTCTCCATCGGCATGCACGAAGAAGTACTCATAACGGGCCCTGTGCTTCCGCGCTGCGGCCAAGGTTTTTCGGGACAGCACCCTGATTGCAAAAACGATGATCGGATTGAGCCCCCAGCTTCGTGCAAACTCTGGGGACGGGGTGCTGCTGTTGATGCTCACCACCACACCGCCCGGTTTCACGCACTCGAAGCACCTCCCCAGTGTGTCACCACCCGCGCTGTCCAGCACCACGTCACAATCTTTGGCCACGTCTTCAAAACGTTCGCTGCGATAGTCGATGGCGACGTTCGCGCCTAGACGCTTCACCAGTTCCACATTGCGTTTCCCCACGGTGGTAAAAACCGTTGCGCCCATATGACGGGCCAATTGGATGGCCACGCTTCCAACGCCACCGCTGCCCGCGTGAATCAACACGCGTTGGTTGACGCCAAGCCTTCCGATCTCCACCAAAGCCTGCCACGCCGTCAGCGCAACCAACGGAAGGGAGGCGGCTTCTTCAAACGTCACGTTGGTGGGTTTGAGGGCGGCGGCGCCATCGCGGACTGCCGCAAATTCCGCGAACGTTCCAATTCGGTTCTTGTCCACACGCGCATAGACCGCATCGCCTTTCTTGAAGCGCGTCACCCGAGAGCCCACGTCAGACACCACGCCTGAGAGATCATTGCCCAGCACCAGCGGAAAACGGTATTTCAATAGCCGCTTCAGCTTCCCATCACGCGTCTTAATGTCCACCGGATTCACGCTTGCGGCGTGTACTCGAACCAACAAATCCGTGGCGCCCAAGGTTGGGATATCAATATCCGCCACGCTCACGGCGTCATTGCTTCCGTAGCGGTCAATGAGTGCTGCCTTCATGGGGCTCCTTGGGCACGCCTAAGCCACGGTAAACAGGGATGATGCTAGCACCTGTCGGCACCTGATACATTCGGCTCCAGTGCCATAACGCCTTCAAAGGCTCGTCCAGAGATCTTGCTTCCTGGCGAGCTCGTCGCTCGATATTCTGGCGGCAGGCTTCGGGTGCGTGCTCAAAAAAGATCCACTGGCAATCAATGTTGTGCACAGCATCGTTCATGACCCTCTCAGCTTCTTTGCGGCGTTCGGTGTCACAGAATGCGATGTCGGCTATGACCGAGTTCCGGCCGGCACGTAAGGCAAAGACAAGCGGCAAAAACCAGCGGGAATAGGTGAATCTTCCAATGTCCCAAAGAGCGTGAGCCATGAAGTCATCTACTACAAGGAAATCCGGCGTAGGGAAAGTGTCTCGCATCCAGCGGGACTTTCCGGAACCCGGGAGGCCCGCGATGAGTGTAAGTTGACCTGGCTGCTGGTTCACTGGAGACTTGAGCGATCTAAAGCTCTGATGGAGCTGTCACGGCGCGACAACGCGACATCTACCAAACGCAATCCCACCGCGACCGTTGTTCTCTACAAAGAAGAGGTCAGAAAAGACTTGAACGTCGAACTGCGAACGAAAGAGATAATATTTCTTTATCTTGACGTTCTCATCAAAGACTACTTTGTCCATCTGATAACGGTCACAGGTTACTTTCTGGGCGCTCGCAGAAAACGAACAGCGTGAGATAGCTGCAATATTCCTGTTTTCTTCGATTCGTATTGAAAACTGCCCCTTCTGAATCTGCTCCGCCGTATACGGGCGTTCCGTGTCGAGTTTTCTTTCGACGTTGCACTCATATTCGACTGCTAAAGCGGGCATCGCAAACAGAAGGCAAGCACATAGTGTCCAGCTCAGGTGCATTGTGTTTTCTCTCTTCTCGGCCTAACGGATTACGGCTAAGCTGCCCCGCCTCCAGTGCCGGGTCTATCGGAGACGGAATGTAGAAGCTTGAAGGCAGTTTCTGAAAAGAACCCGTCGGCGGGGGCAGCTTCAGCCGAGTGTTGGGCCAGGTTGATCGCAACCTGGCATTATGCCCTGCGTGCACCGGTCTTCTTGGCGTTCGGGATTTCCTTCAACCGAAGCACCAAGCGGAGAGCCTCGTTCACGGCCTCCGCATCCCGGAAGGCCTTGCTCACATCCGGAGATAACAGAACTAGGTTTGTGCCCTCCTGGTAGCGTTTGGCGTACTTGCCTCGAACTCCGCCCTTTAGAAGTTGTCCCAAGTTATACTCTGGCCGTAGATCGTCTGTCATTTCACTCTTAATTCTCTTCTTCATAGGCTGTCCTCTCAGTTCGTGTGAGCTTCCGGGCGCTGACAATCCTAATCAGGTCGCGGTAGTCTGCATGAGCGACCATGAGCAGTCGCCGCTGACTTGACCAGCCGACAGTGATGTATCGGTGTTCGTCGATGGAGTGATCGGGATCGGGGACCGTTGTACTTAACACATCGGCGAAAATCGTGGCCGCCTCGTTGAACGACACCTTATGCTTGCGTAGATTCCTGACGGCTTTCTTTGGGTCCCACTCGAATTCCATTCGGCAAGTGTACGGGGATTCCCCTCGCTTTGCGAGAGGGTTGGCCCAACTGACCGGACGGCGTCCTGCCTGACCTGCCCGCTTTCTCTCAGGTTCATCCACCAAGACGAACCACTGGTTGAAAACGAGTCGAGGAGATCTCTCTGCTGTCGCTCCCAACGTGAGTTGAAATCAGCAGTAGGTCCGTTCTGCTTTTGATCCGCCGGTTCGAAGCTAGTCGTTTGTAATTTGCTGTTCCCTTGGTTCGGGCATAACGATTTCAGCGTAACCCGCTGCCCGCTTTCTGCGGTCGGGTTCACGCTGCGGTTAGGCTTCGTGGTCACCTCTGTTTCGCCCCTCGAAGAAGTGCGCTTCACTTTCATAGTGCGCTGCCAGATCGAGACCAAGGGCAATCTCGTGTAGTCCCGATAAGACACGATCCATTTGTGCGCAGAAATCAGGCAACGAAAACGACAGATTGTTCTGCAAAGAAGGGCGCCCCTGCTTGTCCACGGGATATCGAAATGCATACGACAGCTGATCAACCCTGTCTAAGTCGTTCACGCATCGCTCGAGATCTTTGAAGGAGTTTAGGCTTTCGTCACTCGCGGCCCATCCCCAGCCAGCATCGTTGGATAGTTTTTTCAGCTCGGGGAGACAATCGGACAAGCGGTGACTCTTCAGCAGGGTATCGATGGGTGGGCGATGCAGCCCCTTGGCCTCGTGAAGGCCTGTTCCAAAGACTAGGAGAGACTTGAGGTAGAGCTCGAGAGCATGGCGATACAGGAAAAGGATGGGGAGCGCTTCGAAATCCCGTGAGAGACCGCCTTGTGGCGGAGCGGCTGCCAGTTTGCGACCCGTGTGGTGATAGGCGCGCGCATAAAAGAAAAGGTCTACAAGGTCTCTAGGTGCGTCAAGATAGGTGCCAGTGCCCGACTGGGCTAGCTTGAAGAGCATTCTCTTCGCTGGCTGTCCGCGTGAATCCTTGTGCATTTCTCTTCCTCAATCGATCGAAGCCTAATCGGGATAGGGGGAGGCTTCGCAGCCTCACCCCTCCCACACCACCGTACATGCGGGTCCGCATACGGCGGTTCGGCGGGTTAAGCTAAATAGAAACAGTTAATCTTGGGATCCCGA
>Ga0187893_10005182_pt1 | contig 23717 bp, 21 predicted proteins | sample MA1701074metaG_FD_139574 | JGI IMG/M metagenome (GOLD analysis project Ga0187893, IMG submission 139574) | White microbial mat communities from a basaltic lava cave in the Kipuka Kanohina Cave System on the Island of Hawaii, USA - MA170107-4 metaG ...
CGAGAACGACACGGTCGCCACCGAGGAGATCCGCTTCGGCGACAACGACAACCTCTCCGCCACGATCGTGAACCTGGTGGGCGGCGACCTGCTCGTGATCCTGACCGACGTGGACGGGCTCTATGCCGAGCCGCCCGGCGCGGACGGACCCCGGGGCGAGCCGCTCGACGTGGTGGACGCGCTCACGCCGGAGATCGAGCACGCGGCCGCCGGCTCGGGGAGCGCGTTCGGGCGCGGCGGCATGATCACGAAGCTCCAGGCCGCGCGCTCCGCGGCGGCGTCGGGGGCGGCTTGCGTGCTCGCGAACGGGCTCCGGAAGGGCACGCTCACACGCGTGGCCGCCGGCGAGCCCGAGGGCACGCTGTTCCGCGCCGGCAGCCGCATCGGGAGCCGCAAGCACTGGCTCGCGTTCACGGCGAAGCCGCGCGGACGCCTCGTGCTCGACGCGGGCGCCGTGCGTGCGGTCCGCGAGCGTGGGCGGAGCCTCCTCCCCGCCGGCATCGTCTCGGTCGAGGGCCGCTTCGGGATCGGCGACCCGGTCGCGTGCGTGGACGACCGCGGCGGCGAGTTCGCGCGCGGGCTTGCCGCATACGCGGCCGAAGACGTGCGCCGCATCAAGGGGCTCGCCACGAGCCAGATCGGCCGGGTGCTAGGCTACTCGAACGGCGACGAGGTGATCCATCGCGACGACCTCGTCCTGCTCGGTGACACCGGCTAGAGACACCCCGATGGACCTCCGCGAACGCATCGAAGCCCTGGCGCGCGGCGCGCGCGAGGCCGCAAACCGCCTCGCGACCCTCGACACGCGCACGAAGGACGCCTGGCTGCTGCGCTCCGCCGAGCGCCTCGAAGCTGCGCGGGAGAAGATCCTCGAGGCGAACCGCGCGGACATGCGCGAGGCGGGGTCGCGCGGCGTCGAGCCGCCGCTGGTCCGGCGCCTCGAGCTCGCGGGCGACAAGTGGACGGCGATGGTGGACGGGCTCCGGCAGGTCGCCGCGCTCCCCGACCCGGTGGGCGAGGTGATCGAGCTCCGCGTGCGGCCGAACGGGCTCCGCGTGGGGCGGATGCGCATCCCGCTCGGCGTGATCGCGATCGTCTACGAGTCGCGGCCCAACGTGACGGTGGATGCCGCGGCGCTGTGCGTGAAGGCCGGCAACGCCGTGATCCTGCGCGGCGGCTCCGAGGCCATCCGGAGCAACCTCGCGCTCGCGGAGGAGCTCGCAGCCGCGGCCGGCGACTGCGGCGTGCCGAGGGCTGCGATCGCGCTCGTGCCGGTCGTGGACCGCGCCGCGGTGGACCACCTGCTCACGCTCGACCGCTACGTGGACCTCTTGATCCCGCGCGGCGGCCCGGCCCTGATCCGCAAGGTCGTGGAGGGGTCCACGATCCCGGTGCTGAAGCACGACGCGGGCGTGTGCCACGTGTTCCTCGACGCGGCGGCCGACCCGGAGATGGCGCGCGCGATCGTGCGCGACTCGAAGCTCCGGCAGATGGCCGTCTGCAACGGGCTCGAGACGCTGCTCTGCCACGAGGCGATCGCGCGCACCGTGCTGCCCGGCGTGCTGAAGGCGCTCCACGAGGAGGGCGTCGAGATCCGCGGCTGCCCGCGCACCTGCGAGGTCTTCGGCGAGGCCGTGCCCGCGAGCGAGGCCGACTGGGCCGAGGAGTACCTCGCGAAGATCCTGGCGGTGCGCGTGGTCCCGGGCCTCGACGAGGCGATCGCGCACGTGCAGCGCTGGGGCACCTCGCACACCGACGTCATCGTGAGCAACGACCACGCCAACGTGGAGAAGTGGCTCGCGCGCGTGAACTCGGCGTGCGTGGGCGTGAACTGCTCGACTGCGTTCGCCGACGGTCAGAGGCTCGGGCTCGGCGCCGAGATCGGCATCTCGACCTCGAAGCTCCACGCCTTCGGCCCGATGGGACTCGAGGAGCTCACCACGCGGAAGTTCGTGCTGTATGGGAGCGGTCAGCTCCGCGAATGAGCGGCGACCGTACACGGCCGGGGCAGGGACTCACCGGGCTCTTCGGGGGCACCTTCAACCCGATCCACCTGGGACACCTGCGCGCGGCCGAGGAGGCGCGCGAGGTGCTCGGCCTCGAGCGCGTGATCTTCGTGCCGAGCGCCGACCCGCCGCTGAAGCGCGGCGGCGCGCGCCTCGCTCCCGCGCGCCTCCGACTCGCCTGGGTCGAGCGCGCGATCGCCGGGAACCCGGGCTTCGCGGTGGACGCGCTCGAGCTCGAGCGCGCGGGCCCGTCCTACAGCGTGGACACGCTGCGCGCGTTCGGGGAGCGCCTCGCGCCCGACCGGCCCGTGTTCGTAATCGGGAGCGACGCCTTCGCCGAGCTCGGCCTCTGGCGCGAGCCGAAGACCCTCCTCGCCCTCGCGCACTTCGCGGTGGTGACGCGTCCGCCTCACGCCGCCGCGACGCTCGCCGATGCGATCCCGGCCGAGCTCGCCGCCGAGCTCGTGCTCGCGCCGGGCGGCCGCGAGGCGCGACACCGCACCGCGGGCACGTGGCTGCGGCTCGTCCCGATCAGCGCCCTCGAGATCTCCTCCACCGACGTCCGCCGCCGGCTCTCCGAAGGGCGCTCCGTGCGCTATCTCCTGCCGGAGCCTGTGCTGGACGAGATCTTGCAGAGCGGCGTGTACGGCCCGGGGAAGGCGCGTTGAGCGAGGGCGCACGAGAGCGCGCCCGCCGCCTCGCGGAGGCGGCCCGGAGCCGGAACGCCGAGAACGTGGTCGCGCTCGAGGTGGGGGCGCTCACCTCGTTCGCCGACGCCTTCGTGCTCGCGACGGCGGCCTCCGACCGCCAGGCGCGCGCGGTGGCGGACGCCGTCAGCGAGGCCGCCCGGGAGCTCGGCGTCGAGGTGCTCGGCACCGAGGGCTACGAGGACGGGCGCTGGATCCTGATCGACGGCGGTGACGTGATCGTCCACGTCTTCGTGCGCGAGGCGCGCGAGCACTTCGACCTCGACCGGCTCTGGGGCGACGCGCCGCGGATCGCGCTGCCCGAGGCGGACGCCGTGGCGCGCGGAGCGCGCGCGCAGTGACGGAGCCGAGCCGCGGCCCGGTGATGCTCGTCGTCCTCGACGGCTTCGGCCTCGGCGACGGCGGTGCCGCCGACGCCACCCAGCTCGCACACGCACCGTTCTTCGCGCACGCGCGGCGCGAGCTCCCGATGGCGAAGCTCGAGACCTCGGGCGAGGCGGTCGGCCTCCCGCCCGGACAGATGGGGAACTCCGAGGTCGGCCACATGACGATCGGCGCGGGCCGCGTCGTGGACATGGACATGACGCGGATCTCGAAGCAGCTCGCGGGCGGCGGCGCGGCCCGGATGCCGGCGCTCCAGGCCGCCTTCGCCGCGCTCGCGAAGAGCGGCGGGCGGCTCCACGTCCTCGGGCTCGTCTCGGACGGCGGCGTCCACAGCCACCAGAGCCACCTCGAGGCGCTGCTCGCGCACTGTCGCGAGCGGGGGGTCGCGCCGGTCCTCCACGCCTTCCTCGACGGCCGCGACACGCCGCCGCGCTCGGGGCTCGGCTTCGTACGCGCGCTGCTCCCGCACCTCGAGGCAGCGAGGGGGCGCATCGCGACGGTGAGCGGGCGCTACTTCGCGATGGACCGCGACAACCGCTGGGAGCGGATCCAGCGCGCCTACGACGCGATCGTGCTCGGCGAGGGCATCCCGGCCGCGAGCGCGACGGCCGCGATCGAGGACGCCTACGCGAAGGACCAGGGCGACGAGTTCGTCGAGCCGCGCGTGGTGGCGGGGGGCGTTCCGCTCGCCGACGGCGACGTCGTCGTCTTCGTGAACTTCCGCGCCGACCGCGCGCGACAGCTCACCGCGGCGCTCGCGAGCGTGTGCGAGTCGCGCTTCACAGGGAAGCTCGTGCGGCGCCGCGTGCCACGGCTGGCAGTGTTCGTCTGCTTCGCCGAGTACGACGCGGAGTTCGGGCTCCCGGTCGCGTTCCCGTCGGAGCGCCCGCGGCGCATCCTGGCCGAGCTCCTCGCCGAACGCGGTCTCTCGCAGCTCCGGGTTGCGGAGACCGAGAAGTACGCCCACGTGACCTTCTTCTTCAACTGCGGCGTCGAGGAGCCCTTCCCGGGCGAGGAGCGCGTGCTGGTTCCGTCGCCGCGCGACGTCCCCACCTACGACCACAAGCCCGAGATGAGCGCGTACACGGTGACGGAGAAGCTGCTCCAGCTGATCGCGCGCGGCGACCATGCGTTCATCCTCGTGAACTACGCAAACCCCGACATGGTGGGCCACACGGGCGTGCTGCCCGCGGCGGTGAAGGCCGTGGAGACGGTGGACTCCTGCCTCGCGCGCGTGGTGGAGGCCGTGCTCGAGCGGGACGGCGACGTGCTGATCACCGCGGACCACGGCAACTGCGAGCAGATGGTGGACCCGGAGACGGGCGAGCCGCACACCGCGCACACCACGAACCCGGTGCCGATCTGGTGGGCCACGCGCCACGCGCGCGGGCGCACGCTCCGGGACGGCGGGCTCGCCGACCTGGCGCCGACCCTGCTCGAGCTGCTCGAGCTCCCCGTCCCGCCCGAGATGACCGGGTGGAGCCTCCTGGTGCGCGAGGCCTAGTCCCAGAACCGCGGTCCCGCGGGTCTCCCGTGAAGACGCTCCTCGGCGCCGCGCTCGAGCTCCTGCTGCCGCGCCTCTGCGCGGGCTGCGGCCGCGAAGCGCGGCGCGCGCCCCTCTGCCCCGCGTGCGCGCTCGCGCCATCCGGTCCGCTCGGCCCGCCGCCGCGCGGCCTCGCCGCGTGGCACGCCGCGATCGCTTACGAGGCCGCGGGCGCGGACTGGGCGCGCCGCTTCAAGTACCCGGCGCGGGGACTCCGCGGGCTCGATCCGGCGGCCGAGGCCGTGGCGCTGCATCTCATGCGGCGCCTCGCGGCCCGCCTGCCCGGTGAAGCGCCGGACGCGGTCGTGCCGGTGCCGCTCCACCCGCGCCGGCTCCGCTCGCGCGGCTTCAGCCCGGCCGCGCTGCTCGCGCGGGTGTGCGCGCGCGAGGCCCGCGCGCGCTTCGCGCCGGTGCTGCTCGCGAGGCTGCGCGACACGCCGAGCCAGACCGGGCTCGCGCGCGCCGCGCGGCGGCGCAACGTGGCGGGCGCCTTCGCCGCGCGAGCGACCGCGCCCGCGCGCGTCTGGCTCGTGGACGACGTCGTCACCACGGGCAGCACGCTCGCGGAGGCCGCCCGCGCGCTCCGCCGCGCGGGCGCCCGCGAGGTGATCGGCGTCTGCCTCGCCCAGCGCCCGCTCGTCGGCTAAACAGGACGATCCAGCGAGGGAGAGCGATGGCGAAGATCCGTCAGGCAACGACGCTCCTGCACCAGTCCAACCTCGGCGAAGGCGTCGAGGAGATCGCGTTCGCGGCCGGCGAGGCCGTGACCGTGCTCAAGGAGTGGGACAACCGCTACCTGGTCAAGAACGCGAAGGGCCAGCTCTTCAACGTGCCGAAGGAGCAGGTCGAGCGATGAGGCTCAGCGCTTCCGCTCCACCACCTCGAGGAGTGCGGCGCGGAGCCGCTCGGGGTCGACCGGCTTCTTGAAGATGACCGTGGCGAGCCCGGCCACGCGGCTCCGCTTGATGATGTGGTCCTTGTCGTAGTGGAAGGCCGTCATCATCAGGACCGGCAGCCCGGGCCTTCGCTCGCGGATCTTCTCGAAGAGCTCGTGGCCGTCCATGTTGGGCATCACCACGTCGGTGAGCACCACGTCGGGCGGGTGGCGCTCGAGCTGCTCGAGCGCCTCGAGGCCGTCGCTCGCGGTGGTGACCGCGCAGCCATCGGCCTCGAGGATCTCCTTCAGGCTGTTCGCGATCCCGAGGTCGTCGTCGGCCACGAGCACGCGGAGGCCCCGGAGGCGCGGCTCGCGCTTCTCCTCGCGGGAGCGCCGCGTGCGGAGATCGATCATCCGCGCCGGCCCGATGTAATCGACCGTCTCGTAGGTCTCCTCGCGCACCATCTCGCCGAGGCGCTCGAGGATCTCGGCGACGCGGGCGATCTCGCGGCGCACCGCGTCGAGCCGCTCCATCTCCACCGAGACGTCGCGCTCGCCGGCGAGCTCGCAGACGTCGCGCTCGAGCAGCTCGGTCTGGTTCAGGATCACGGCGAGCGGGTTGTTGATCTCATGCGAGAGGCCGATCGCCACCTCGCCGAGCGTGGCGAGCTCCTCCTTGTGCAGGATCTCGCGTAGATCCTTGGCGAAGCCGACGGTGCCGTCCTCCTCGCCGTGTTCGTCCTTCAGGACGGCGCCCGAGATCGCGACCGGGATCTCCTCGCCGCTCTTCGAGAGGAAGGTCGTGCGGAAGGTCTCGACGATGCCGGGCCCCCCGTGCTCGGGGCTCCGCATCGCGGCCATCACGCGCTTCGCCTCCTCGAGGCCCGGGTAGAGCCGGCCTACGAAGGCACCGAGCACCTCGCTCGCCGCGTAGCCGAGGCTCTTCTTCGCGCCGTCGTTGTAGTAGATGACGGTGCCCTTGCGGTCCGTCGCCACCACGATGTCCGTGGAGCGCGCCACCAGCTGCTCGAGGCGTTCCTTGGTGAGCATGTTCGAGCCGTCTCCGGCCCTCCCGCTAGCCCTCGTGCTCCGCGAGCCACCGCTCGCAGTCGATCGCAGCCATGCAGCCGGTGCCGGCGGCGGTGACCGCCTGCCGGTACACCGGGTCCATCGCGTCACCGCACACGAACACGCCGGGCACCCGCGTGCGGGTCGAGCCCGCCTCGACCTTCAGGTAGCCCACGTCGTCCTGGTCGAGCTGTCCGCGGAAGAGCTCGGTGTTCGGGCGGTGCCCGATCGCGACGAAGAGCGCCTCGACGGGGAGCGTCGAGAGCGCGCCGGTCTTCAGGTTCTTGACGCGGACGCCGGTCACGGAGTCCTCGCCGAGCACCTCCTCGACCGCGGAGTCCCAGACGAACTCGATCTTCGGGTTCTTCTTCGCGCGCTCCTGCATGATCTTCGAGGCGCGGAGCTGGTCGCGCCGGTGGATCACCGTGACCTTCGTGCCGTAGCGGGTGAGGAAGAGCGCCTCCTCCATCGCGGTGTCGCCGCCACCCACCACCGCCATCGGCTTCCCGCGGTAGAGGGCGCCGTCGCAGGTGGCGCAGGCGGACACGCCGCGGTTGGTGAGCCGCTGCTCCGAGGGGAGCCCGAGCCAGCGCGCGGAGGCGCCGGTCGCGACGATCACAGCGTCGGCGAGGAAGACGTGCTCCTCGCTCTCGACCCGGAACGGGCGCCGCGAGAGGTCGACCCGCGTCGCGTCCTCGGTGAGCACGCGCGTGCCGAAGCGCTCCGCCTGCTTCTGGAACAGCTCCATCATCTCCGGGCCCGTGACGCCCGCCGGGAAGCCCGGGTAGTTCTCGACGTCGGTGGTGAGCATGAGCTGCCCGCCGAACTGGAGGCCCGCGAGCATCACAGGTGCGAGCTCGGCGCGTGCCGCGTAGATCGCCGCGGTGTAGCCCGCCGGGCCGCTCCCGATGATCAGCACCTTCACGCGCTCGGGCTCGCGCGCCCCGCTCCTGGCGCGGCCGAGGAGCGCATCCAGCTCGCCGCGGCGCTCGAGCTCGGCGAGGTCGTCGAAGCCGCCCACGTGCCGGTCCCCGATCCAGATCTGGGGCACCGTCGTTCGGCCCGAGCGCTTCACCATCTCTTCGAGGCGCGCCGGCTCGGCCTCGACGTCGTACTCCGTCCAGGTCTGCCCCTTCTCGCGCAGCAGGTGCTTCGCGCGCTCGCAGTACGAGCACCAGGACTTCGTGTACATGACGATCGCGGGCATCGCTTCCTCCAGCGCAGGAGGGTAACGGGTGAAGCAACCCCCGCTCGCGGCGGGTAACGCAGTTCCGCTCGCGCTAGAGGGGCTCCGTGATCGGCAGATCCTCCCACAACAGCTGGAGGAACGTACCGATGAAGAACGCGAGGAAGCTCATCAAGAGAACCGCGGAGGGGAAGGCCCAGAGCGGTGCGAAGCCCATCACACGGGGCAGCTCGCCCAGGAAGGCGGGCAGCACGGCACGGAGCCCCTCGAGCGATTCCGCGGCCGGCAGCGGGCCCCAGTTGCGGAGCGCCATCAGCGGGCCGAGCAGGCTCGTCACCAGGATGCCGAGCCCCGCGGCCTCGATGAGCCCGAGCAGGAAGATGTCGCGTGCGCGCGCGAACGCGAGGCTCGGATCTCCGAGCCGGCTGTGCACCTCGACGTAGAGATACAGGAGCGTCGCCGAGCCGAGCATGACCACCGCGGCGATCAGATAGACCGGCGGCTGCTCCGCGAGGTCCCACACCTCGTCGATCAGGAACACGGGCAGGTAGCCCACGATGATCCCGGCGCCGATACGCGGCACCGAGGTGTGGAAGAAGGTGACGTCGCGCTGCCAGAAGAAGCGATAGAGGACGAACCAGCTCGCCACCGCGATCACGGTGCCGACCTCGAGCGCTGCGAGTGCGTCGAACAGCCGCGGCGCGCGCTCGTAGGCGAAGATCGCGGCGATGAAGGGCAGCGCCGGAAGTGCGAGCGCCAGCACGTAGCTCCGCGTGCCGTGGCGCGAGAGCACGCGGTCGGGATCGACCGGCCCGTGCCGGAGGCCCTCGGCGTGGTGCCGGATCACGGCTGCGTGGTGGACGTCGTACTGGCGCAGGAACCAGAGCTCGAGCCGCTGCAGGATGCGCTGGCAGTCGCGGTTGGCGGGCCGCCTGAGGAACAGCACCAGATCGCGCGCGCGGCTCACCGAGCGGATGCCCGGGCGCGTGACGGCGCGGAGCACCTCGCTCGCGCGCTCGTCGAAGGGCGAGCTCTCCTCTTCGAACGCGCCGTTCTCCACGTCGAGGCAGACGCCTTCGACCCAGCGCTGCCACGCCCGCTCCGCCGCGCCCATCACCGTGGCGTCGATGCGCGCGGTGTCGCCCGAGGCGAGCGCGTAGAAGAAGGACACGTCGGTCGGATCCTCGGACACCTCGACGGCGGCGCGCCCCGCCACGTAGGCCTCGCGGAACTCGGGGGTGACACGCGAGCGCACCAGCGTCTCGAACGCTCGCGAGACGAGCGCGCGGAGGTGGAAGGTGGCCATCCGCACGCGCGGATGGTCTGCGAGCTGCTTGTCGCGCACGAAGCGGAGCGCGATCTGCGCGAACACCGCCACGTCCTCGGCGGCGCGGAGGAGCGCCGCCTCGCTCTCGTCCTCGCGCAGGCGCTCGAGCACCTGGGCTAGCACGCGGGGCAGCGCCGCCAGGAGCCGCAGCACGAGCTCCTCGGCGTCGCGGCGGCCCGCGGCCGGCGCGAGCCGGCGCGGATTCGTCCAGAGGTCCTCGAGGCGGAGATAGAGCTCGGTCGGGTCGTGGCGCTCGGCCCGGAACGAGAAGGTCTCGGGAAAGACGTTCTCGTAGCCCTGCCCCGCGTCGCGCTCGAAGCGCACCTCGCGCGCGTGGAAGGCGTAGGTGAAGCGGTAGCTCGCCTTGAGACGCTCGATCCGGACCTCGAGCCGCGGGATCCCGCCCACCGAGCGCCCCGCGTCAGAGGACGGGCTGCTTCGGGTTCTCTCCGGATTCGTAATAGCTCTCCACGCGGCGCGCGAGCTCGCGCACGCGCTCGGGCAGGCGCTCCTGCGGCCAGCGCTGGTTCGCGAGGCGCATGCGGTCGAGCAGCGGCTGCGCGTCCGGGAAGGCCTCGCGCGCGAGCGTGTCGTCCACCGCGAGCCAGTACTCGATCGCGGTGAGGGTGCGGGTGGCGCGGTCGCGGAGCTCGGTGCGTCCGGGCGAGGCGACGCCCTCGTTCCCCGCCTCGCGCACCAGCTTCGTGATCTCGCGCTGGGCGCCGGCGAGGAGCTCGCGCAGCGCGCCGTCGCCGGCCGCGACGAGCCCGTTCAGGATCTCGTCGAAGCGCCGCCGCATCGGCTCGTGCGAGATCTCGCGCGCCAGGATCACGCGTCCGAGCGTGCCGCCGCCGGGGCCGGCGAGCGTCCGCGCGTGCACGCGCAGCCGCACGCCCTTCCCGACCGGCAGGTCCATCTCCTGGTAGCAGCCTGCCTCGCTCTCGAGCGTCGCCGCGACGGCGCTGACGCGCTCGCGTATCGCCGGTGCGAGCACCTCCTCGAGCGGGCGGCCGCGCGCGTCCGCCGCCAGCCCCAGGTATTCGCGCGCGAGGCGGTTCGCCGCGCGCACCACGCCGGCCGCGTCAACGGCGAGCGCGCCCGTGTCGAGCTCGTCCATCACGGCCTCGAGGAACAGGTTCGACCCGCGGAGATCCGCCACGAGCCGCTCGTTCTCGACCGCGAGGGCATGGTGGTCCACCGCCCGGCGCACCACCTGCTTCAACAGCTCGGGCTCCCACGGCTTCGTGATGTACGCGTAGACGTGGCCGTCGTTGATCGCGCGGATGATCGCGTCCATGTCGGCGAAGCCGGTCAGGATGATCCGCACCGTGGTCGGGTGCAGCGCGAAGACCCGCGCCAGGAACTCGACGCCGGTCATCTCGGGCATTCGCTGGTCCGAGATCACCACGGCCACCGGGCCCTCGCGCTCGAGCAGGGCGAGCGCCTCGCGAGGCGACGCCGAGGTCAGCACCTCGTAGTCGTCCTCGAACGTGAAGGCCATCGTCTCGAGGATGGCCTCCTCGTCATCGACGACCAGGATCCGCGGCCGCTCCGTCATGGCCGGCGGAGACTAGCGCGAGCACGCGCGAGCGCGCGAGCGCGCGCGCTAGACGGACCGCTCGCGCTCCTCGCGCTCACGGATCTCGGCGCGGATCTCGTCGCGCCTCTCCTTGAGGCGCCCGGGCAAGCGCGCCTTCGCGATCGAGCTCCACGGGCGCTGCTCGGCGCCGTCGCGGAACTTGCAGAACTTCCGGTAGCCCCAGAGCTCGTGCTTGAGCTCCTCGTCCACCATCCGGATCATGATCGCGTCGTCGAGGAAGCCCACCATCGGGATGTCGTCGGGGATTACGTCCTTGGCATCGGCGAAGTAGGCGAGCGCCGCCAGCACGGAGCGATGAACCGGCGCCGGCGCGCCGTAGTCCGAGTCGTCGAGCAGGCGCAGCAGGTCCTCGAGCGTCTGCACCGCCTCGAGCACGAAGCCCGGCGCACGCTTGGCCTTGCGTACGTCCTCGATCAACCGGCGCACGCCCTGCTCGATCTTCGGGCGCTCGACGTCGGCGGCGTTCTGCTTCGCGGCCCGGAAGATCGCCCGGAAGTAGGCGAGATCGGCGTCGTCTAGAGTGAAGGAGATCTTCGTCTTCCCGGCCATGGGCCCTCCGGCGCGGCCACTCTATCAGATCCACGATCAGTAGCGCGCGTATTCGATCAAGCGCTGAGGCGAGCGCTCCCACTCGCCCTCCCAGCGCGCGAGCACCTCCTCACCGGGGCTCCTTCCGCGCTCGGCGACCGCCAGGAGCGGATCGAGAAAGCCCCGCTCGTCGCGCTCGTCCCGCCCGGCGTCGCCGATGCGAACGAGCCCCGCGCGCGCGATCGCGACCAGCTCGCGCGCGAGCGGCAGCACCGGGCGGCCGGCCACCTCGGCCGCGAGACCGCGCCGGGCCACCGCCTCGAGCGCCGCCTCGCGCTCGGGGAACGGCCAGTCGGCGACCAGCCGCCAGGCGGCCTCGCGCGCGCCGTCGTCATAGAGCAGACCCTTCCAGAGTGCGGGCAGCGCGCAGATCAACTCGGGCGGCACGGCGTCGGCGCCGCGCACCTCGAGGAACTGCTTGAGCCGCACCTCGGGAAACAGCGTGGTAAGGTGGAGGTTCCAGTCCTGGAGCGTGGCGGGGCCCTCGGCGTGGCCCTCCGCGAGGAAGCGGCGGAAGGTCCGGCCCTCGCCCGGCAGGTAGCGGCCGTCGCGCAGCACGAAGAACATCGGTACGTCGAGCGCCCACTCGACGTAGCGCTCGTAGCCGAAGTCCGGCTCGAACACGAAAGGCAGCATGCCGCAACGGTCCGGGTCGACGTACCGCCAGATGTGCACGCGGCGCGAGATGAAGCCGCTCGGCTTGCCGAGGTAGAGCGACGAGTTCGCGAAGAGCGCGGAGACGAGCGGCGAGACGCCCATCGCCGTCCGCATCTTGGCGACCATGTCCGCCTCGCTCGCGTAGTCGAGGTTCGCCTGCACCGTCGCGGTGAGGTGCATCATGTGCATCGCGAGCTCGCCGCGCGCCGGGAGATACTTCCGCATCACCGCGTAGCGCGCCTTCGGCACGCGCGGGATGTCGTCCACGTCGTGGAGCGGATTCGCCCCGAGCGAGAGCCAGGCGATGCCGCGCGGCTCCGAGACGCGGCGGATCAGGTCGAGGTGCCGGTGGAACTCCTGGCACGTCTCGAAGATCGTGACGAGCGGGGCGCCCGAGAGCTCGAGCTGGCCGCCCGGCTCGAGCGTGATGCTGGCGCCGTCCTTCTCGAGCGCGATCAGCGTCTCGCCCTCGCGCACGGGCGTCCAGCCGTCCGTCCGCGCCACGTCCGCGAGGAGCCCCGCGATGCCGTCCTCGCCGGCGTAGGGCACGGGCCGGAGGTCCCGGAGGCGGACGCCGACCTTCTCGTGCTCGGTGCCGACGCGGAACGCGGCGCGCGGTTTCTCGCCCGCCCTCGCGAACGCGATCAGATCGGCGACGGAGCCCACCACGACGGGCTCGGTCTTGGGCTGTCCACTCAACGGGGGGACTCCGGGGCGCGGGCCTTCGAGTGGGAAACGTCGAAGCCTACCGCGCAGGGCTCCCGGCTGCTCAGGGCCCTAGGGCGTCGCGGCCTCGGTCACGAAGCGCTCCAGGAAGTCCCCGAGCGCCTTCCGGAGCTCGTCCTCGGCCGCGAACGGGAAGCTCTTGCAGGGCCCCTCGGTCCTCCCGGCGTGGAAGGGACCCACGAGCGTCACCTCACCGCGCGCCTTCACCGTCACGATGGCGCGGTAGCGGCCGCGCACGAGGTCGAACTCGACGGCCCGCACGTGCTTGTCGTCGGGGCGGAGCTCGCCGAGCCGCACCTCGAGCTGCTGGGCACCCGCCGCGGAGACCGCCTCGCGGAAGCCGTCGAGGGCCTCGGCCACCTCGGCGCGGAGCTTTGCTGCCTGCGCGCGTGCGGCGGCGAGGCCGTCGCGATGGGCGGCCTCCCGTTCGGCGAGCTCGCGGCCCAGCGCGGCCATCCGCTCCCGGAGCGTGGGCATGGCCCGGAGTCTACAGGGCCTCGTTCGTCACCACGCGGAGCGCGCTCGGATCGAGCGCCTGCAGGAGCTGGTCGCGGTCGGCCGCGAACTGCTTCATCTGCTCGCGCGGGATCGGGGAGGCGGCGGCCTGCCGCAGCGCGGACGGGTTCACGTGGCGCCCGCTCTTCTTCAGCACGAAGTGGAGGTGCGGGCCGGTCGAGAGGCCGGTCGAGCCGACGTAACCGATCACCTGCTTCTGCCGGACCTGCTGGCCGAGCGCCAGATTCGGGTAGCGCGACAGATGCCCGTACCACGACTCGAAGCCGTTCGAGTGGCGGATCTTCACGGTCTTGCCGAGGCCGCCGTACCAGCCGCGGAACATCACGCGCCCTTCGCCGACCGCCCAGACGGGCGTGCCGGTGGCGGCGGCGTAGTCGATGCCGAGATGCGGGCGCCGGCGGCCGAGCACCGGATGCAGGCGCCCGGTCGAGTACGTGGAGGTGATGCGCCGATACCGGAGCGGCGCCTGGAGGAACTGGCGCTCGACGGCGGAGCCGTCCGGCCGGTAGTAGCCGGCGCGCCCTTTGCCCTGCTCGTAGTAGACGGCGGAGTGCTCGCCCCGCGAGCTCGCGTAGCGGGCGGCGAGGACCCGGCCCGGCCCGACGTAACGCTCGCGGCCCTCGTCGCTCCGGAGGTAGCGGCGCTCGTAGAGGATGTGGAACTCGTCGCCGGTGCGGACGGAGCGCGAGAAGTCGACGTCCCACGCGAAGATCTCGGCGAAGTCGTGGGAGAGGTCGCCGCTCTCGCCGAGCGCTGTGATCGCGTCGTAGAGGCTCGTGGTGACCATGCCCGCGAGGCGCGCGCGCTCGACGCGCAGCTCGGGCTCGAAGCGCTCCGCGACGAGCCGGTCGCCGACGCGCCGGAGCCCGTAGCGCTCGAACTCGGAGCGCACGTAGTCGAACTCGAGGATGCGGCCCTCGGCGTCGCGCGCGAGGCGGTAGCGATCCCCGGCGCGTGCGTAGCGGAAGTCGAAGCTCGGGCGGAGCGCCTTCGCGATCTCGTTCACCCGCTCTGCGCCCACACCCTGCTTCGAGAGCGCGGAGGCGAGCGTCTCACCGCGCCGGAGCGTGCCCTCGCTGAAGACGCGCACCTCGATCGGCACCGCCGGGAGCGGCTCCGGAACCGGCGTGAACGCGACGTTCGAGAGGATGGGCTCGGGCGCGCGCGGCACCGACTCGGACACGGCGCTCTCGGCCTGGAGCGCCACCGGCAGCAGCGCTGCGTTCGTGTAGCGCGCGGGCTGCGCACCCAGTTGATACGTGGCGAGCGCGCCGCAGACGGCGGCGAGCGCAAGACTCCCCCAGCTCGCCGCGCCGATCGCGCTCGTCGATTCCGGTTTCCGCCAGCCGCGCATGGGCCCCCCTGAACTCTCGCCAGAGCGCATGCCGCCGACGAGTATCGTGCCTCATCGGCACGCAAGACCCGGTGCTAAATACTGTTTCCCATCGAGGATCTGTGTGCGCCCGGTCACGTTTTCGTCGACCCGTTCCCGACCCTGCGAGACCCCCCTTCTGCGGTGGGTGCTCGCGGCCACCTGTTCGGTGGCGTGCGGGGGGACCGGGCCACCGACGGTAGCCGAGCCGGCCGGCGTCGGGGCGCGCGCGGCGAGCCTCCTGGCGGAATCGATCCGCATCGACACGACCAACCCGCCCGGCAACGAAGCCCGGCTGGCCGAGCACTTGGCGGTGTTCCTGCGAGGCGAGGGCGTCGAGGCCGAGGTCGTGCCCCTGCCCGAGGCCGGGAGTGCCCGGGCCGCCGTCTGGGCGCGGGTACCGGGGACCGGGACACGCGGCGACGGGCGGGCGGGGGCGAGCGGCCGCCCGCTGATCCTCCTCTCCCACCTCGACGTGGTGCCCGCCGAGGGGGGGTCCTGGACCGTGGACCCCTTCGCGGGCGTCGTCGGCGGCGGCTTCGTGGTCGGCCGCGGCGCCCTCGACGCGAAGGGCGTGACCGTCACGCACGTGCTCGCCCTGACAGAGCTCGCGCGGCGGGAGCTCCCGCTCGCGCGCGACGTGATCCTGCTGGCAACGCCCGACGAAGAGTCGGGCGGCCGCGCCGGCGCCGCGCTCGTCGCCGAGGAGCGCCCCGATCTGCTCGACGGCGCGGCATGGCTCCTCACCGAGGGCGGCGGGATCCTCCCCGGTGACGCCGGCACGCCGGACGTCTGGGGCGTGGCGTTCACGGAGAAGACGCCCTGCTGGCTCACGCTCGCAGCCGTCGGCGTGCCGGGGCACGGCGCGGGCGCGTCGGGCGAGTCCGCGACGCACCGGCTCGTGGCCGCGCTCACGCGCGTGTCGGCGCTCCGCTTCGAGACGCAGGTGGTGCCCGAGGTGGCGGAGATGTTCGCGTCGCTGGCGCCGCTCGCACCGCCGGAGGACCGCGCGGGCTACGCCAGCCTGCGCGGCTCCCTCGCGCTCGATCCCGCGTTCCGCTCCCGCTTCCTCGAGGACGGCGGCCGCGCCGCGCTGGTGCGCACGACCGCGGCGATCACCACGCTCTCGGGCTCGGAGCGCATCAACGTGCTGCCCGCGGAGGCGCGCGCCGGGATCGACGCGCGCCTCCTCCCCGGCGAGAGCTGCGACGCCTTCAAGGAGCGCGTGCGCCAGGCCATCGCAGACCCCGCGGTCTCGGTGCGCGTCGAACTCTCCTTCGCGGCGCACGCGTCCCCGACGGACACGCCGCTCATGGAGGCGATCCGGCGCGTGGCCGCGAAGAGCACGCCCCGCGGCGTCGTGGTGCCGCGCGTGATCGCGGGCTTCACGGACGCGCACTGGTTCCGCGCGAAGGGGATCGTCTCCTACGGCTTCGTGCCGCGGCGCCTGCGCCCCGCCGAGACGCGCGGCGTGCACGGCGTCGACGAGCGCATCTCGATCGAGAACCTGGAGCTCGGCGTCGAAGCCACTCTCGCGGTGCTCCGCGAGCTCGACGCGATCGAGGCCGCAGCCCCCGCCCGCGCCGCGAGCCCGTAGCTCCCGCGTCGCGCAGCTCAACTTGACTTCTTGTCCAAACGTCCCCGCTGCTACTCCGTCCCCGCTAGTCGCTGCCGCGCAGCTCCTGGATCGCCTTGTGCACGGTCTCGAAGAGCGGCTCGATCTGCTCGGGCTCGAGGCACGAGAAGGCGACCCGGAGGTCGTACTTCGCGGTCGCGACGAGCCCGGTCTGGTGCGCGTCGAGCAGGTGGACGCGGAGCTTTTCTGCCTCGACGTCCCTGAGCTTCACGCACATGAAGTAGCCGCTGTTGAAGGGATAGACCTCCCAGCTCTCGCGGAAGCGGGGCGCGTTCGCGACCTCGTACACCTTCTGCGCGCGGACGCGCAGCAGCTCGCACTTCTCCTTGCGCTCCGCGTCGACCGAGGACGCCGCGAGCGCGCGCTCGACGAGCGTCTGCGAGAGCTGTGGGCTGTTCGAGATGCCGCCGCGGATCGCGCCCTTCACCTTCGCCTCGAGCGCCGTGCACGCGGCGGCGGCGCCCTCCGCGCGGCCCGGGCCGAAGGTGAGGAAGCCGCAGCGGAGCCCCCACACGAAGAGCTCCTTCGTCGCGCCGTCGAGGCGGATCGCGAGCAGGTTCGGAGAGAGGTTCGCGAGGCGGCCGAAGAGCGACTCCGTCATCGACTCGCCGCCGAGGTGGTAGAAGAGACCGAAGTAGGCGTCGTCGAGCACGACCACGAGCTTCGTGCCGCGCTCCGCCTGCCGCGCGAGCGCCTGGACGATCGCCTTCCCCTCCGCCTCGGTCGGCATGTAGCCGGTCGGGTTGTTCGGGAAGTTGAGCAGCACGATCAGCTTCTCGCGGCCCTCGGCCTGCTTCGCCACGGCCTCCGCGAACGCCGCGGTGGCGAAGCCGCCAGCGGCGTAGAAGGGATGGGTCACGATCTTCGCGCCGAGCCGCACCTCGTACGTGAGCCGGTAGTTCCCCCAGAGCTGGTCGGGGAGCACGATCACGTCGCCCGGCGCCGCGAAGAGGTCGCCGACGAGCGAGAGGCCGTGGGTGAGGGCCGCCGTCACGATCGGCAGGCCGAACGCCTTGCCGCGGAGCGACGGGTTCTCCTCGAGCTGCTTCTCGCGCCAGCGCTCGCGGAGCGCGGGACGGCCGGAGGCCGGCGCGTAGGTGAAGGCGTCGTCGGGGGAGATGTCGCGCAGGTGCGACTGCACGGTGGCGAGGTGCATCGCGCGGCCCTTCTCGGTCGCGATGCCGATCGTCGCGTTGAAGCGGTGGGCCTTCTCCTTGGCCTCGGCCGACTGCGAGAGGATGCCCTTCGGGAAGTAGAGCCTCCGGCCGAGGGGCGAGAGCATCGCCAGCACCTCGGGAGCGGCCGCGGCGAGCTGCGCGTTCAGCTCCTGCGCGAGCGGATTCAGCGTCGGTTCGTGGCTCGACATCGGCGGGCGAGCTTAGAGGTGGCGGTCGAGGACGTCCATCGTCGCGGTGAAGCCGAGCGCGTGCCAGAACGCGGCGCCGCCCGCGTTCGCTCGCGCAACCTGCACCTCGACGCGTTCGACGCCCTGCTCGGAGAGGAAACGGAGCGCCGCGTCGGCGAGCGCGCGCCCGACGCCTGCCCGGCGCGCCTCATCGCGCACGAAGAGCCACTCGATCTCGCCGCGCGCGCGCTCTCGGAAGGGCCCGGGGCGCCGCGCAACCCCAGCGACGGCGAAGCCGAGGAGCTGCGCGTCGCCCGCATCGGCCACGAGGAGCGCGCGCGCGGGGTCCTTCCGGAGGGCGGCGAGGAGCGCGGCGAGCTCGCCCGCCCCGCCGGGCGCGAGCGCAAAGCGCGCCCCCTCGCCCGCGTGGTGCGCGAGGAGCAGGCTCGCGAGCGCCGCCACGCGATCGAGATCGCGCGCGGCCGCGGCCCGCACCTGCACGGCCCTAGAACTGTCCGCCGGAGACCGAGAGCTCACCCTCGCGCATCAGCTTCCTGAGGTCGGCGAGGCTCTTCTTGTCCTCGACGAAGAGCCGCTCGAGCTCGACCGCGAGGTTCGAGAGCAGCACGTGCTGGCTCCGCACGTCCTCCTCGGAGAGGACCTGCGTGCGCAAGCCCTCCTCGAAGGCCGCGCGGAGCGCGAGCCGCTCCTCCTTCGCGTTCGGCCCCGTGACGGCCGCGCGCCACTGGGCCTCGCTCCGCTCGCCCGGGAGCTTCTCGAGACCGGGCGCGAGCATCGCGATGAATTCGCCGCGCTTCAGCTGCTTGCCGGCGGCCGACGTGCCGCCGCCCTCGCCCACCGAGTGGACCGCGCCGCTCCGCGCCAGCCGGAAGGTGCCCGTGCGGCTCCCGTCGCGGTCGAACTTGCCGCGGAGCACCTTGCCGCCGGCCTCGACGCTCGTGGTCTCGTAGAGCGTGCGGCCCTCGAACTGCTCCGAGCCGGCCGAGCCCATCGAGTCCTGCCGCTCGAAGCGGGGCGCGTCCGGGAGACCGTCGATCGTCCACGTCTCCTCGTACGTGATGATGCGCGCCGACTGGTAGCCGGCGCCGCGCCCCGCCGAGGACCAGCCCTTCGCGTCCGAGCCCTTGAGCGACTTGCTGCGCGAGCCGCGCGAGTTGATCGCGAGCCCGGCGTCGAGCTGCGCCTGCTGCCCGGCGTTCGGCTCCCAGTAGTCGAGGACGCGCGAGAACCGGCCGCTCTCGGCGCGCTCGAAGCGGCCCGTGTCGTCCTCGAACACCACGATCGGGTAGTCGATCCAGCGGAGCTGCTCGCCCTGCTTCTCGAACACCCAGATGCGGTCCTCCCAGCGCTTCGCCTCCGGGTTCCCGGCCTTCGTGTCCTGGTAGTGGACGAGCACGTGCCAGACGCCGGCCAGCTCGTCGGAGGTGAGGGCGAGTGACCCGCTCGGGAGGAGGGCGGCGAGGACGAGAGCGAGGGCGCCGCGCATCAGATCCTCCGCGTCAGGTGCGGGAAGCTCCGCCAGACCGGCACGCCGCAGAAGTGCGTGCCTTCGGTGCAGCGCGGCGAGACCCGCCCGTTCCGCACCACGCAGGGCGGGCCGACGTGCTCCATGAGCTGCGGGTGCACGGCGCGCACCTGCTCGATCTCCTCCATCGAGGCGTCGTAGATCTCGCGCTGCGCGTTGAGGCAGGTCCGCATCGTCCACTTGTGGAGGAGATGCAGCAGGCTCCCGGATTCTTCGAAGCGCACCGCGAGCGCGTTCGGGAGGACGTAGAGCGCGAGCTCCGGCGCGACCCCGAGGGCGAGGAGGCGCGCCCGCGCGTGCCAGGCCGCCTCGACGTGCTCCCGGAAGAGCGCGTGGCAGGCCGGGTCCGAAGCGATCAGCTCCGGCTCGATCACGTCCGGCGCGCCGGGCACGGTGCGGGTGAGCAGCGGCCGCGAGGCGGGCACCATGCGGTGGCGCTGGTCCTGCGAGTCCGCGGTGTGCGAGAGCTTCTTCCGGAACGTGTAGTGCGCGTGGTCGAGCGCGCGCATCACCGGCGCGTGGAAGGAGACGTTGAGCGCGTCGAGCCGGTAGCGGTTCCGGCTCGGGTCGAGCGCGAGCGCGAGCGCCTCGGCGTCGTCGAGGCCGGGGAGCCCCAGCACGTGGCGCACGGCGTCGGCCACCACGGCGGGAGCGCGGGCCCCCCAGTCCAGGAGCCGCGAGCGGCGCCCGTCGAGCGACTTGTCGAAGGCCTCGAGCGCGGCGGCGTCGCCGAGCCCAGCCGGGGCCAGCGCGAACTCCACCACCTCGTCGCTCGCGAGCGGCTCCTCGCCGACCGCCTCGAAGAAGTCCGGGTCGAGGCGCCGCACCGCCTCGACCATCCGGTCGATCACGTGGCGCGCCTCCGTCGCCGCGTCGCAGGCAGCGGCCATCCGGCGGAGGCGGTGGAGGGTGAGGCCCGAGACCGTGTAGACGAGTGCGGTGTGGCAGGCGATCGGCAGCAGGTAGCGCGCCGTCTCGATCGCCTTCTTCTCCGCCTCGCGCGCGACGCTCTTCCCGAACGCGCGCGACTGGCGCTCCCGGAGCCGCCAGAGGTCCGAGAGTATCGCCATCACGACGGGCTCGAGCCGGACGCCGAGCTCGCGGTAGCCCTGCCAGGCGTGGACGATCGCGTCCTCGTAGACCCGGCGCGCCTCTCCCGCGAGGGCCTCCGGGACGTGCGCGCGGATCTCGTCCTGCCGGACGTAGCGCTGGCTCTGCTGCTCGGAGTTGTAGAAGGGGAAGCCGTGGAGGAAGCACCAGACGAGCTGCCGCGACACGCCCGAGAGCGAGAACTCGAAGCTCGCGTGCTGGTACACCGTGTGGTGCCCGCCCGCCCAGGTGAGCGGCCCGATGCGGCTGCGCTGGCCCGGGGTGATCTCGGAGGCCTGGATCACGCGCGGCGAGTAGCAGGTGCGGGCGGCGGCGATGGCGTCGTCGTAGGGCAGCTCGAACCAGTTGCGGAGCGTGACCTCGGCGCCCGGATCGACCACCCGCTCGACGAACAGCTCGGCGCTCTCCCCCAAAGCCGCTCCCTCCACCCCCGAGTCCCAGTGTTTAACACGCACGCACGCTCGGAGGCGACGCTCCTACTGATGGGAAAATCCGTTCCGCCGCCGGTGTGCCCGGCTTCCGCCCGGGACTCGGTGAGGGTCCCCCGCCCCCGCCGAGGAAGCGCCGCGTTTTCCGGGGGATCGCGCCCGTGTCTGCGGGTCGGAGACCCGCGCCCCGGCGTTGGCACGTGGTTTGCGCGAGCTCTTGTCGGGGCGGTGTGCCCGCCGCCCCGCCTGGTCCCCGATGGCCCGCCGCACTGACATCACCTGGATCGTCCACGCCGACCCCGAGGCGCGGGCGCTGCTCCGCCACCTGGCGGGGGACCCGCTCGGCCCGGACGGCGCGCCCGCCGACTTCCCCGTCGAGACCGCGCCGGCGCCGCGCGCCATCGTGCTCCACGTCGAGGCCGACCCGGCCGAGGCCCTCGACTTCGCGCACCGGGCGTCGCGGCTCCACCCGCGCGCGGCCTGGGTGCTCCTCGCGGACCGTGGCGCCGAGGCGGAGGACGCCTTCGCGGGGCTCGGGGCCGTGGTGCTCGCCTGGCCCGCCGAGGCGGACCGGCTCGCGAGCGCGCTCGCCGGCGGCGGCCGCGCCGCCCCGACCGGGCTCGCGGCCCGGCGCCAGCGCGACGCCCTCGCCCGCCGCTTCGCCCGCACGCTCGGCGACCTCGGCCTCCCCGACCTCGGCGGCCTCGCCGGCGCGCGTCTCGTCGTCCGCGGTGAGCCCGGCACCGGCCGCATGCTGCTCGCGCGCGTGGTGCACGCGCTCGCTGATCCGCCGGGGGCGCTCGTCCAGGTGGACTGCGCGGGCGAGCGCGCGCTCGGAGACCTCCGCGAGCGGCTCGCCGCCGCGGCCGGCACCGAGCGCGTGGTGGTCTGCCTCGAGCGGCCCGAGCGGCTCGCGCCTTCGCTTCAGCACGAGCTCGCGAGCTGGGTGGAGCTCGGCCCGCCCGGCGTCGCGCTCGACCTCGATCGCACGGTCTGGATCGCCCTCGTGGGAGAGCTGGCCGGCGCCGCGCCCACGCTCGAGCCGACCCTGGCGCTCGCGCTCGCGGGCCACGAGCTCCGGCTGCCCCCGCTCCGCCGCCGCGCAGGCGCGGCGCAGAAGTTCGCGATGGCCACGCTCCGCGCGCTCGCCGCGGCGGCGGGCATGACGCCGCGCGAGCTCTCGCGCGAGGCGGTCGAGCGGATCGCGCGGGCCACCTGGCCCGGGAACTTCCGCGAGCTCGAGGCCGTGCTGCGGCGCGCCCTCGCCCGCGGCGGCGACGGGCCGCTCGAGGCGGAGGACCTGACGCTGCCTTGGGCCGCGAGCGCGCCTCCCGTCGAGGCGCCCGCCGCGCGCGCCGCGGCGCCGCGGCCGCCGCCCGCCGTCCGCCCGCAGCGCCCGGCCGGGCAGCCTCCCTCCCCGAGCGCGCCGCCGCCGCGCGCGCCGGCTCCCGCGCCGGAGCGCGCCCCGAGCGCCCTCCTCCAGTCGCTCGCGCACTCGCTCCGGAACCCGCTCGTGAGCCTCAAGACCTTCGCGACGCTCCTCCCCGAGCGCTTCGGCGACGAGGAGTTCCGCGGCCGCTTCCGCCAGCAGGCGGAGCGCGACCTCGGGAGCCTGGAGCAGCACCTCGACCGCCTCGCGCGCTTCGGCGAGCTCGACCTCGGCGCGCGCAAGCCCGTGAACGTGGCGTCGCTCCTCGAGGGTCTCCTCCACGAGCACCGCGCCGAGATCAAGAGCCGCCGCCTGCTCGTGATGTCCGAGCTCGACACCGACGCGCCCTGGGCGCTCGGCTCGGAGGAGGCGCTCCGCTTCGCTTTCGCTGCGCTCCTCGACGCGACCTTCGCGCGCGTCGGCGACCGCCAGGACCTCTACATCGCCTGCCGGCGCCCGGGCGCGCCGCCGGGCCTCGCCCCGACCCTCCGCGTGCTGCTCCGCTTCCATGGGGCGCCGCTCAGCACGCTGCCGGGGAGCGCCGAGCCCGCCGCGCTCGAGCTGGTGCTGGCCGAGGCCGTGTTCGAGGCGCTCGGCGGCCGGCTCTCCCACGAGTCGCTCGAGAGCGGCGAGCAGGTGGTGCGGATCGACCTCCGCGCGAGCGCCGGCGAGACGTAGCGGCCGGACCGCTACCCTGCTGCGCGTGCCGCGCGTGCTGGTGGTGGACGACGAGGCCGGGGTCCGCGAGTCGATCCGCATGGTGCTCCGCGGCGAGTGCGAGGTGGTGGGCGCCGAGAGCGTCGATGCCGCGCTCGGCGCGCTCGAGCGGGGCGGCGTCGACCTCGTGCTGCTCGATCTCGTGATGCCGGGGCGCGACGGCTTCGCGCTCCTCGAGGAGCTCGCGAGGCGGCGGAAGCCGCCCCCGGTGCTGGTGCTCACGGCCACGCGGGCGCCGGAAGCCGTCGAGCGCGCGCGCTCGCTCGGCGCCGCCGACTGCATGCGGAAGCCCTTCGAGGTGGAGGCGCTCCGCACGCGCGTGCGCGAGCTCACGAAGGGAAGCGGCTAAGAGTCGGCAGCAAGCGGCGCGGAGCGCCGCGCGCAGCGAGCCCACGCGAGGCTTCGCCTCGCGTGAGGCGAGCGAAGTTCCTCTACCGGATCCAGCCCGGCAGGCAGCCCGCGCGGCGGCACTCCTCCTCGAGCCCCTCTTCGAGGTACGCCTCGAGCCGCTTCGTCTCGCGGCGAACCGCCTGTTGCTCGGCCTCGAGGTCCTCGCAGCTCACGTCCTGGCGGAGCCCGTCGGCGTCCTCGGCGTAGACCTCGTGCCCGCGGTTGCACCAGCCGGCGACGCGGTCGAGCCCCTCGAGCCGGAGGCGCGCCTGCTGGAGCCCCGCCTCGGCCTGTCGCTTCTTCGCGCGCCAGGCCGGCGCCTCGTGCGCCTCGTCCGGCGTGCTGACCTCGCGCCGCGCGGCGGGCACCCGCGGCGGAGCGGGCCGGGCGGGCGCGCCGGTGGAGCGCTGGATCTGGCCGGCGGACTCGTGCCGCGCGGCGCTCGGGCAGAGCGAGCGGTCGCTCGTGAAGAGCATCTTCCCGTCCGGCCCCTGGCACTTGTAGGTCTCGGCCGCGGCCTCGAGGCCGAGGGCGAGGACGAGCGCGAGCGCGGCGAGCC
>Ga0187893_10005183_pt1 | contig 23709 bp, 26 predicted proteins | sample MA1701074metaG_FD_139574 | JGI IMG/M metagenome (GOLD analysis project Ga0187893, IMG submission 139574) | White microbial mat communities from a basaltic lava cave in the Kipuka Kanohina Cave System on the Island of Hawaii, USA - MA170107-4 metaG ...
ATCGCTTCGCTGACCTACTGTGCGATCCAATGTTGGCAAAAAGGCAGCAAAAATCACAATGGCTGCATATCCAAACACAAGCAAAAAGAACGGTATGCCTAACAATGTGTAGGTTAATTTTAACCAAAGTCTTTTCTTACTTCGCCAGACTTTAAAAATGCCCACGGGATAAAAAAGTAAAGAAAACCATTTCAGCCATTTTCTCTTTTTAACAGTTGATACAGCTCTTTCCCCAGTCTGTGCCATATTGATTTGAAGCGATTCCATAAAATTTCATTTTTATGCAAAACTGCAGCGAAAGAGAGCCGGAACTGTTGAGATAAACGGATTTTTAATTTTGAAAAATGGATAAAATCAATTTGGGTAACTGGAGTGAAATTTTTGAAAAGACGAAGCAACAAGTGGTGTTTACTTCAGAGCGTTATATTGATCTGCATTTTCGTTTTGAAGAACCCGGTTTACTTTCGGGATATGTACAATCAGTCAGTACACCGGGAATGCAGCTCACCGAATTTTTTTTGAATGCATGCCAGACGTTCTGCTTAGTTGATGAGGAACCCAAAGAAACCGCGGAATCAGTATTTGTGCTGAATGGCATTTCTGAATCGAATTTTCATAATCTCTCTTCTTCTCTTCGTTTCAATAAAAATCATCACAACCTCCAATATAATCAGCAATTCGGCGGAGAGCATATCATTAGTTCACCGGGCTTTCATGCACTCTATCACTTACGATATGCATTTTTTAAAACAGTTGCTGCAAAACGATGATAGCAGCATTATCGGGCAATTGGCCAATTGTGTGTATGGCCAAAAAACTTTTATTGCAACATGCAAGGCCTTGCCATTTCAGGGCCGTGTTGCAGAAGTGATCAGCAGCATAAAACAATGTCCTTTTAGCGGCGTCACACGGTATCTTTTTCTGGAAAGTAAGATGATGGAATTGTTTGTATTGCAAATGCAACAGGTGCAAACAGCCGCTGACTGTAAAGAGGACCAGTTTTCTTCTGTTGATAACGAAAAACTCCATGCTGTAAAAAACTATATTGAGAATGCTTACCTCGAAGCTTTCAGTCTGAAAGACCTTACATACAAATTTGGTTTAAACGAATTCAAATTGAAGAAAGGTTATAAGCAACTTTTTCAAACAACGGTTTTTGGTCATGTACATCAGTTGCGAATGCACAAAGCGAAAAAACTTTTACAGGAGAAAGCCATGAATGTGTCGGAAGCAGCCTTTTTTATTGGCTACGATAACGTGAGCAGCTTTTGCACTGAATTTAAAAAGAGGTTTGGCTGCACTCCAGGAAAGATTATGAATTGAATAATGTAATATGTAGGCCACTTTTATATGTTTATTCCCTGGCCTTGTACGTATTTCTTAAAATTATCTAAGTGGATTAGACAATATGAGTGGTCAATTTGCTTTAACTGTTCAAAGGTAGAAATGTCTGTAATTCCCTCATATCTGGCCGTTCTGGAATAGTTAAACAGGTTTTTGTATTCTCGCCAGGCGCCTCTTGTTATCCTCATTTTTGCATGGTGCCGGTCAGGGTTAACATTGTGCTCAATGTCGTAATGAGTTTCGCCAACATCAATGCCCCTGAACCGCTAAAGCTTTTAAATAATGAATCGCAACATAAAATAGGACTGTTATTTTCCAGTCATAAAACTGTCCGGCAAACTGAGTGTCTATACAGTCATGAAAGTTCTTATTGTGGTTGGCTTGATTTAAATGTTGCTGCATGAAATGGTTAATCAAATTTTAGTTCTTCAGAATAATTTAACTTGTTAACCAATTCAACCGGAACAAACTGAAAATATACAGGATATTTATTTGATATTTCAAACAGATCATACTTGTCAAAGAAGTCAAATATTATATTCCTGTTGTCAATGTTATCATCTTTTAGTACTATAGAATAGTGAAGATCATTAAGCGAGGTTTTGCTTCTGTAAGCAGAAGCAATCAAAGATTTATTTCTGCGTAAAAAGGATTTAACAAATATGTCAACTATATGTTTCACCTGGCTATCTATGTTGTTGGAAACTTGAAATACACTATCAATTGGATTTGATAAAGTATCCTCAAGTTTTTTAGTTAAATCAGTCATTTCACCTATTTTCAATAGCTCATAGCTCCTGTCAACCTCATCTTTAAATTCTTCCAGGTTCGTTTGAAGAAGATATAGAATGGCTTTCAGTTGTCCTAACTTTTGGCCGGCATTTGCATATGTCTTGCCTTTGTTCCATGTGTTTGATAACGTAAATATAGTACCAAAAGTTTCAATTCTTAATAGCAGATCGCTAAATCGTTGAAAGCCAAGTCATTTTTGGCGCTAATTATCTTATTGCTTTCAAGATATTAATATTGACGCTTGATCTGGAATTCCACTTCACTTGCCTGCACTTATAACAAGTCACTTGAAAAAAATAAATGAGCATCTTAAAACTTCCACCCCAAACCCACCAACGGCAGCTTATCTTCTTTCGAAACTGCATACGTAATACTAAATACAAGTCGTTTTAATGGCGATATCCAGAATCCGCCACCATAACCGCTTAACCATTTATTGCTATCATCATTATCGGCCCATATACGACCGGTATCATAAAAAGCCAATATTCCCAATGAACCGGGAAAGAGATAAGTTTTAAAATTAGAAAGCCTTATACGCAGCTCAAGATTGTTGTATAGTTTGGATTGACCGGCAAACCTGTTCTTTCGATAACCTCGCAGGTTATCTTCATTGCCGAGGTATTGCGCCTGGTAAAATTCAAAATCACCAAAATTGTGACCAGCGCCAATGCGATCAACCAGCACAACATAATTTTTTATAAGAGGAATATAAAAACTAAGATCAGAGTTCAATTGTGTTACATCATAGCTTGCATCATTCAATCCTGATAAATAACGCAGCGTTGTTTGCCAATAAATACCTTTTGAAGGTAATATCCTGTTATCTCTTGTATCTGCAATGATAGAAAACCTGCCGCCAAAGTAATATTGGTTTGCAAATGCTGTTGATAAATTCAAATCAGCCGGTGGAGTTTTTACAATATTGCGGGTGCGGTTGTTTTTATCTGTGCTGTCCATACTGAAATATTCAAACAAAGGCCCTATCGTTGCAATCACCTTCTCTGAAAAATTTCTGCGAAGTAAAAGAGAAAAATCACCGAGGCTGTACCTTGTCCAATAGTAACGGAACTTACCGGGTTTGCTTTTGTCATATATCGTTTTGGTGCCATAACCAAAAAAGTTGCTGATGTTTGGCGCTTTAAAATCTGCTTCAAACAACAGGTCAGACTTTCTGCCAACTGCACCAATAAATTCTGCATTATAACGAAAATTAAAAGCCTTTGATGCCAATGCATGATTCACAGTAAACGTATGACTGTTCTTATACGGTGTTTTTCTAAAACCATGCTGAATGATCTTCATCCAGCCGCCGAGATATACACCATCATCCAAATTAAAACCAACAGAAAGAAAAGGTATTACCTGGTTGTACTTGTAATAGATCATGTTGTACCAATTGCCGATGGTATCCTTCCTCATTTTATTTTTCAGCTTCCCAACTATCGTATTATTTTCCCTTAAGCTATCATACACCCAGCCACCATTGCCACCTGATGATGCTGTGTTTTCAAAATGATCATTACCCGGCCCGCCAATCAAACGAATTTTTATTTTGTCATTAGTGCCACTCACTGTAAACTTATCATCCCCGCCAAAACCATAAATACGCAGCTCTTCCGTGACATGCGGATCAAAAATCCTTTCGTATATTTTTTCATTGCTGTTATTAAGTTTGGATACTTGCACCAATACTGAACCGTCATCGTTTCTTTTTATATCAAACAATTCCGGTTTATCGCTTGCAGTAATATCAACGATCTCCGCAAGAAAACGATAATACTTCATTACATCAGCAGCAAAATATTTGCGACGTTCTTTTAATATGCCTGTGATCTTATCGAAGGAAATATTTCTTATTTCGGGCGGCTGTTGCATCAATGCTTTTTCAATCACTGCATCTGTCATTTGCGGAATGAATTGATCAACTGCATTTTTCCAATCACTCTCTGTTAACTTATTCAGGAAAAAACGATCGAGATTACGTGCAGCAAAGTTGAATCGCTTGATATTTTTTGTTTTTGCTTTTAGTCCTTCCAGTTGCGGCACCAGCCATGCCCATTGTACAATATGAGGAAACACTCCCTGGTTGGTATAAAAAGCCTGGTCACGATCTTTTGGTATAGGATAGAAAACTTTTCCTTTTTCTTTATCAACAGCGCCCCATTCCCATTGCCCTTCGTGACGGTCAAAGTCCATTACAAACATATCGAGTATCCTTGCTCTTAACAATGCATACTGATCGGCTATATTATCATTGTCTTCTTTTAATTTAGCTACTACTTCTTCCGTATCATACCCTTTCTTAACCGAATCGGGTAACTTATTTTCAAGATAAGCTATGAGGTTTTTAAAATCATTGCGATGTTCGCCGAGCTTTGGATCATCGGGTATGTAAATCACTTTTACAGGCAAAAAAGGTACACCTGCTGCTTCAGCTAATACAGGCATAGACAATGCAGCATAAGGATAGGAAGCAGATATGCCATCGGCGACTATATCTTCTGCTGCTTCACTTTGCAGATCAATGGGCAGCGTTTTACTTGTAATAAATTTTTGAATGGATCTGAAATTATATTCTCTTCCGTTGGGATCTGCTACACGCAGTGAACGGGTTTGTTTACCACCGCCTCGTTTTACAATACTAAGACCGCCTTTTTCTTTTGAAAGATCAACAACAGGAACTTTAACCGGGGTGACCCATTCTTTGCGGTAGTTTAATCCCATCCAGAATGTTCTGCTGCCACTGATCTTAAACAGCTTGGATCCTGCTGCAGAAACAGAATCACTATTGGTTTGTGCTATACAATCGGTCATAAGACCAGCAAAGAGCAAACAGCATACGCAAATTAGTTTCATACAGAAGATTTACGAATTTCCTGAACTACCGGTTCATAGCTGCTACTTTAAGGTACAATTTTTAAATCACCTAAAAGTGCCAGGTATGTAATGTGAAAACAAATATCAGGCCGCCGGAATAAGCCAGCTGTTTTTAAGCAGTGGAATCTCTTTTATGAAGTACAGAAGGTATAACGATGGTTTCATTTTTCAGATCAGATTTTTTCTTGCACAGGCTTTCAAATAATACTGATGCTGCTTTCTGTCCCATTTCAAATGCCGGCTGTGTAATAGTTGTAAGGGAAGGATTTAATATAGGAGCTGTTTGCAGGTTGGTAAAGCTGATGACTTTTACATCTCCCGGAATAGATAAGTTCATATCCTTGCAGGCAAGGTAAACATCTGTGGTAAATTTTTCTACACAAGCTATCAAACCATCAGGCCGGTTTTCCTTTTTCAAAAGTTTTTTGATGTTCTCATAATCTTTAGCTGTATCATCGCCGCAATAAAGAATCTCCTGATCATCGTTTTTATATCCCAATTCTTCCAATGCTTTTTTATATCCCTGCATCCTGTTGTTGCTGATAGAAAGATTGGATGGTGCGGCTAAGTACGCTATTTTTTTACAACCCTGTTTTGCAAGATGAATCGTGGCATTATACCCGCATTCAAAATCGTCGGTAACAACACGGGCAGTTTTTACATCTTCGCATACACGATCAAAAAATACAATAGGTATGCCGGATGTCATTACATTTTTTATATGATCACTCTGGCTTGTTTCTCCTGACACGGATATTAAAATGCCATCCACTCTTCCGCTTTGAAATTCTTTAAGTATCGCTTCTTCTCTTACAAAGTTTTCATGCGTCAGGTAGATCAATACATGATAACCTTTGTCCTGCGCTATGGATTCAATGCCATTGATTGCCTGCGAAAAAAAACTATCTGCTACTTCAGGAAGCACTACAGCAATAGTGTTGCTTACTCTTTTGCGAAGACTGCTGGCATAAGGATTGGGAACATAATTCAGTTCTTTGGCAAGGGTTAAAACTTTTTGTTTTGTTTCATTGCTTATTTCGTAGCTGTCTCTAAGCGCTTTGGATACAGTGGCAACAGAAAGATTCAATTGTTTGGCTAATATCTTAATAGTTGTATTACTCATGAACTTACTACAGTTTGGCCGCTTAACCTTGACTATGTAAATGTAGGCTTATTGACGAAAACGTTTTCGTAAAATTGGCTAAGAGGTAAAAGAGAAAACGAGGTTTGGGTTTGGAAATAAAAAAAGATCGCAAGTTTCCTTACGATCCTTTTCATATTTAAAATGAACAAAGCTTGCTAAACTTATCTTGGTAATGTCACAGATTGATTATACAGTCCTACCGTTAAAGTGGCCAGATTATCGCAACTGCCATCGCCATAATTCAAAGAGCCGCTGATGCTGTTGTAAGTAAAAGCCTGTACACCGGAAACAATATTTGTACAAGTTGCTTTTTTGATCAGCGCTGTAGTGATATTAGTGCTAAGTGAATTGCCTGCTGATGAAGCAGTGGTGCCATTGCCCGTAAGTGAAAAATCATCATCGGTAAAAGTTACTGTGCCTGCACCTGCTGTTTGTGTCAGTGTATGTGTGCCGGAATGAGTAAACCATGTTGTGCCATCAGGATAGATCAGTTTTCCATTGGTGGTTTGTGTGGTAAAACCAAGCCCGCTGTTGCCTGAATTATTGGTTATGGAAAAACTGCCTTCGAGCTTATAGCCATTTACATAATAATTTTCAAAAGCAACGGAGATAACTGTTCCGGCTGTTCTGATCTTTCCACTTAATGTAGCAATCAATTTTCCTTTGCGTGTAACGTTATTACTACTGATGCAGCCTGTTCCAAAATCAATGGTCATGACTTTTGGGAAGGTATTGGGTTCTGTGTTGTTCAATGTTACAGTTGCGCAAGATTCGCCTTTGCCGGCTACATTGTTGCTTTGGCCATCCTGCAATACCACGTCAAATACATCATCATACAATGTTTCTGAAGTGTTTTGCGCTATTGACAATTGAACAGCCTCAGTATTATCCGCCGTTTTTTCTTTTTTGTCTTTTTTACAGGAAAATAATACTATTGCCGCTGTGAGAGCAGTCAATGAAAGTGATAAGGTTTTTGAGAATTTTGATTTCATAAAATTTCGTTTTGGTATCAGTTGTATTTAGCGAAGAATAATAACAGGCAATCAGCCGGGCATATTGTCTTTGGGTTTAAAAAGCAGGTTAAGTTTTCTTTTTAAGACGGGAATTATCATGGCTGCGGTAATATTTACGTAGCAGAAATACGAAAGAACTGAGAGTAACAGGATTTGATTGATTATGTGGAAAAGGAGCGAGCCGGTGATTGTGTAAGAGTCTAAAGAGATGCCATATATTCTGCAGATGAAAGGAGCAAGGGGCAATACAATGATTCCCGATAGCTATCGGGAATGTCGCTGGTAACAAAAAACTAAGATTGACAGAATTTGATTGCATTATGGGAACAAAAAGAAAAAAGCTGCCTCGCAATAAGACAGCTTCCGTATTCCTAAAAATCCTTTAATCAAAAAACCTGCCTGACCGGCAGGCAGGTCTTAGTTCTATAAGTGAATAGCTTCGCCATACGCCACTTCAATCGCATCTTTCACACTTTCGCTGATAGTGGGGTGGGGGTGTATGCTGTTCAATACTTCATGATGCGTAGTTTCGAGTTTGCGGGCCGCAACTGTTTCTACAATGATCTCTGTTACATTATAACCGATCATGTGTGTGCCCAGCCATTCGCCGTATTTGGCATCAAAGATCACTTTTACAAAACCTTCTGTGTGACCTGCAGCAGAAGCTTTACCCGATGCACTCAATGGGAACTTACCCACTTTTATTTCATAACCTGCATCTTTGGCCTGTTGCTCTGTATAGCCAACAGACGCTACTTCAGGATAACAATAAGTACAACCCGGTACATTGTTATAATCTAATCCTTCGGGCAGGTGATGATATTTCTTTTCGTTGTAAGCAATAGCTTCCACGCAAATGATACCTTCTTTGGAGGCAACGTGGGCAAGAGCCTGGCCAGGTGCACAGTCGCCGATTGCATAGATGCCCGGCACATTGGTTTGATAATATTTGTCAACCAATATTCTTCCTTTATCGGTTTTGACGCCAGATTCTTCTAATCCAATACTTTCAATATTGGCAGCAACGCCAACAGCACTCAGTAAAATATCAGCTTCCAGTGTTACTTCACCATTGGGAGTTTTTACTTTTGCTTTTACACCATTGCCTGAAGTATCAACAGAAGTTACTTCGCTGCTCACCATTATTTCAATGCCTTGTTTCTTCAAATTCTTATCGAGCTCTTTTGAAATTTCTTCATCTTCAACAGGCACTACTCTTGGTAAAAATTCTACGATGGTTACTTTGGTGCCCATGCTGTTGTAGAAATAACCAAACTCTACCCCGATAGCGCCGCTGCCTACTACTATGATTGATTTAGGCTGTGAGGGAAGGTTCATCGCTTCACGGTAACCGATGATCTTTTTACCATCCTGTTTCATTGATGGTATTTCGCGGCTTCTGCCACCTGTTGCTATGATGATGTGTTTTGCTTCTACAGTTTTTTTGCTGCCATCGCCTGCTGTTACTTCTACTTTTCCTTTGGCGGTTATTTTGCCAAAACCCATCAACACATCAATCTTATTTTTCCGCATGAGGAACTGAACGCCTTTACTCATTTTATCGGCCACACCACGACTGCGTTTGATAACGGCTTCAAAGTTTACACTGCCGCTGGCTTCAATGCCAAAATCTTTTGCATGTTTGATATCATCATATACCTGTGCACTTTTCAATAACGCTTTGGTAGGAATGCAGCCCCAGTTGAGGCAGATACCGCCGAGGCTTTCTTTTTCAATGATCGCTGTTTTTAATCCAAGTTGAGATGCACGGATAGCCGCCACATAACCGCCGGGCCCGCTACCAATGACCACTACATCGTATGCCATGTTGATTTGAGATTTTAAATTTTAGATTTTGGATTGAGCCAAACGGTCATAAGTCATGTCAAAGAAATTTACCTTGACTAATGGCTTAAATGGCCTGCTGACTTTATTGGGTTGCGAAGCTACTTGAAATGAAGGAAATCTTCAAAATCATGCTTTTCACCATTTATGTGTATAACAAAAACAGAAATGTTTGAATGCAAAACGAAATGTTATTATTCGTTTATCGTCATTTCAAGTGTAATTAATACCGGCAAATGATCAGAATATGTAACAGGAAAAGTTTCAGCGCTGATCACCTTCCAGTTTCCCCGCCTGGTAATAAAAGCGTAGTCAATTCTTTTTGTGGGTTCTTTTGAACTGAAGGTATTGGAAACATTTTTTTTAACCGCGGCTGCATCTTTGAACCAATTACTCATTGCCTCATAAGGTGCATCACTGGCTTCAAAATTAAAATCGCCGCAAACAATGCCCGGCACCAGCAGGCTGCGATAGAGCTTATCAATACTTTCCACCTGGGCCTGCCTGTTTTCAGGGGACTCATGACAAAGATGAGTGCCACCAACAATTATGTTTTGACCATTGGACAAACGGATATTCGCATACATTAAAGAGCGGGATTCACCACCCGAAGGAGAGGGGATTGGTACAGTGACAGTTTTAAGCGGAAAAACTGATAATAATCCTTCGCCATAACTGCCGCCATCAAAGTCCATGGCTTTACCAAAATAGCCGTTCATTCCGGTTTTGGCGGCCAGTTCTTTAATCAGATCAGTTTTTTTACCATATAAATTGGCGGAACGGCCAGTAGCGCTGTCCACTTCCTGCAAGGCAACAAAATCGGGCTGTACCTTGTTGATAAATGATATTATGCTATCAAGACTCGGCTTGCCAGGTTCATAAGCCAGTTCGCCGTGATACATGTTGTAGGTTAAAACTTTGACTTGTATTTGACTTAATGCACTGAGGCTCAATGCCAGGAAGAATAGACAGCCGAAAAATCTCATAAACAAAATGAATTTATAGGGGTTAAGAGCCAAAAATATAACAGGTAGTTGTATTGTCAAATCCAGTTTGGAAAATAAAATAATCATGAACTGCCTTGTTATGCCGGGTGAAGTTGGTTGTTCGCAAGATGCTTCTGAAAAAAAGCCAGATTTTTGGTTCGCTAATTAGTTGTGTTTCCCTACCTTTGCCGTCCTAAATTTTGGAATCGTCATGGCAAGAGTATGTCAGGTAACAGGTAAGACACCGATGGGGGGAAACAAAGTTTCTCACTCCAATATCAAGAGCAAACGCCGTTTTCTGCCCAATTTGCAGAAAAAAAAGTTTTACCTCGTTGAGGAAGACAAATGGATCACCCTGAAATTGTCAGCTGATGCTATCCGTACCATCAACAAGAAAGGACTTTATACGGTAGTAAAAGAATTGAGAGCTGCCGGTCAACATATTTAAATCTGCAAATATGCCAATGTGCAGATATGCAAATTGGCAAATTGGCAAATTAGCAAATTAGCAAATTATAATTATGGCAAAGAAAGGAAACCGTGTACAGGTAATAATGGAATGCACTGAGCACAAAACAAGTGGTCAGCCCGGCACCAGCCGTTACATCACGGTAAAAAACAAAAAGAACAATCCTGAAAGATTGGAGTTGAAAAAATTCAACCCGATTTTGAAGAAAGTAACTGTTCACAAAGAGATCAAGTAATTTGCTGATGTGCTGATTAGCTAATTAGCTAATTGGCAGTATTCATTAGCAGATTAGCATATTATCAAATTAGCAAATTAAAAATCATGGCAAAAGCAGCTAAAACCGCCCAGAAAAAAGACCCGAAGCTGGCAGCAGAATCGAAGAATTACACTAAAGTGATCAAAGCGGTTCGTAGCCAAAAGAGCGGCGCTTATACTTTTAAAGAGCAAATCCTGCACAAGGATAAAGTGAAAGATTTTTTAGCACAAAAATAATTTTGGACGCTCAATCATATTCAAAAGCTATCCACCAAAGGCGGATGGCTTTTGTTGTTTAAGTTAGTGAATTGTCAATAGTGAATGGTGAATGGGCTTGATGATCGGGATGGCTTTGACTATTGACAATTTACTATTCACAAAAGCAATTTGGACTATGGGTTTTTTCAATAAACTATTCGGCAAAAAAGAAAAGGAAACTCTTGACCAGGGTTTGCAAAAAACAAAAGAAGGATTTTTTGCAAAGATCACTAAGGCTATCGCCGGAAAAAGTACGGTGGATGAAGAAGTGCTCGACAACCTGGAAGAAGCATTGGTTGGCGCTGATGTAGGTATTGAAACCACTATCCGCATCATTGACCGCATAGAGAAAAGAGTTTCGAAAGATAAATATCTCAACAGCAGTGAGCTTAATAAAATGCTGCAGGAAGAAATTGAAGCGATACTCGTTGATGCTCCACATTCCAACAGTTATGCTTTCGATTCGGAACTTCCCACGCAACCTTATATCATTTTGGTGGTAGGTGTAAACGGTGTTGGAAAAACAACAACTATTGGCAAGTTGGCTTACAACTTTAAAAAAGCTGGCAAAAATGTATTGCTTGGCGCTGCTGATACATTTCGTGCAGCAGCAGTTGATCAGTTAACCATCTGGAGTGAAAGAGCAGGAGTACCGATTGTAAAACAGGATATGGGCAGCGATCCTGCTGCTGTTGCTTTTGATACCGTGCAGAGCGCTGTTGCAAAAAAATCCGATGTGGTATTGATTGATACAGCAGGCCGCCTGCACAACAAAGCTCATTTGATGGATGAACTAAGCAAGATCAAAAGAGTGATCCAAAAAGTGATACCCGGTGCACCGCATGAAGTAATGCTGGTGCTTGATGGAAGCACGGGACAAAATGCATTGGAGCAAGCGAAACATTTTACAGCCGCTACCGATGTTACAGCAATGGCTATTACCAAATTAGATGGCACGGCAAAGGGTGGCGTAGTATTGGCGATTGCCAACCAGTTTAAAATACCTGTGAAGTTTATTGGTGTAGGTGAAAAAATGGAAGACCTTTTGTTATTCGATAAGCATGAGTTTGTGGATAGTTTGTTTAGTTTGGAAAAAAAGGAAAGCTAAATTTCTTTTGCTGTTCTGAACTTAAAAGCCAGGCATTACATTTTCTTATAAGCGTTGCAATGTGTATGTTAGTTTATTAACTTTCTGATCAGGCCGTCCTAAAGCTTAGTTCTATCTATATTTTAAATCCCCTCCTTTGTTTAAATTCGGTCTTTCTTGCCTATGCGTTATATCATCGGAGCAGATATTGGCACTACACATATAAAAGCTGTTATTGCAACAGAGAAGGGAGATGTTTTGAATGAATACAAACTGGACTATCCAACATTTCATCCTTCGCCCGGGTATCATGAGCAAAATGCAGATGATATTTTCAAAGCGGTATTACAAGTGTTAAAGCAGGTTTGTGATTCTGTAACCGATAAACAAAATATAACCTGCATATCCTTCAGCGCTGCTATGCATAGCTTACTGGCAGTTGATAAAGAAGGAAAGCCGCTAACGGCAATGATGACCTGGGCCGATACACGAAGCAATGCTTATGCATTGCAGTTAAAACACACAGCGCAGGGCAATCGAATTTATAAATGTACCGGCACTCCTCTTCATCCCATGTTGCCATTGTTTAAAATAGCATGGATAAGAGAGCAAACACCTGAAATATTTACTGCTGCATTTAAATTTATTTCCATCAAGGAATATATTTTTTATCATCTCTTTGGTGAATATGTGGTTGACTATTCCATTGCATCAGCAACGGGTCTTTTTGATATTCTCCGCAGGCAATGGTGTGATAATGCTCTTAAGTTTGCCGGCATAAGTTCGAAACATTTATCGGCACCGGTTTCTTCAGAAAGTTCATTTGGGGTTTTGAAAAAACAATATCGCCTGCAATTAGGCTTGCCGGAGCATACATTTTTTTTGATTGGCGCCAGCGATGGATGCCTGGCTAATATCGGCGCCGGTGCTGTACTTCCAGGCGAACTGGCTTTAACCATTGGCACCAGCGGCGCCATCAGAAAACTCGGTGACCGCCCGGTAATGGACACACGCCAATCATTGTTCAATTATGTAATAGATGATAAAACTTTTTTAACCGGAGGTGCAATCAACAATGGCGGTATTGTTTTAAAATGGTTCATCAGCACATTTATGGATCACAGCCGAACCGATGATGAAAACATTGCTGAGATGATGGAGCAGGCTGCAACAATAGTACCCGGTTGCGATGGACTTATCTTTCTACCTTACCTCTATGGCGAACGTGCACCTATATGGGATGGATCGGCAAAAGGAGTTTTTTTAGGAATAAGTTCATTGCATACAAAAGCACATTTTATGAGGGCTGTGCTGGAGGGTATTTGTTTCTCCTTTTTGCAGATCATGAAAATAATAGAGAAAAAAGGCGGGCCGGTTGACACTATTTATGCTAATGGTGGTTTTATACAATCGGCGTTATGGCTGCAGATCATGACTGATGTGTTAAATAAAAAAATAAAAGTATCCTATTCAGGTGATGCCTCGGCAATGGGTGCTGTATTTATGGCTATGCGGTCAATTGGAGAAATAAAAGAATGGAAGGATATAAAACGCCATGTTAAAGCTGATACAGAATTTTTCCCGGATGCGACAGCCCATCAATCATACATAAAGAACTTCGCTATCTATGAACATTTGTATGATAAGCTGAAGAGTGATTTTGTAAAAATTGATCTCATCCAAAGTCAGAAAAGACGGTAGGTCGGAAAGTCCGAAAGACTTTTTCTTCAAACTTATTTGCTCCTTGTCCTTAAACTTGCTGACTTTCGGTCTTTCGGACTTCTGCTATTTAGTACCTTTGCGCCGCAATGAAAACAAAGACACTCAAGAGGGATAAGGTAAATATCATTACACTGGGCTGCAGCAAAAATATGGTGGACAGTGAAGTGCTTAGCGGCCAGTTAAAGGCCAATGATATTGACGTGATACACGAGAATAAAAAGCTTGATCACAATATTGTAGTTGTAAACACGTGCGGTTTTATTGATAAAGCAAAAGAAGAAAGCATCAACACTATTCTTGACCAGGTTGAGTTGAAAAGAAAAGGAAAGCTTGATAAAGTATATGTGACAGGTTGTTTAAGCGAACGCTATAAAAATAATCTCGAAGCAGAGATACCCGAAGTAGATGCTTATTTCGGCACAATGGAATTGCCGCTGATCTTGAAAAAGTTTGAAGCAGATTATAAAACAGAACTGGTTGGTGAAAGATTATTAGCTACACCGCAGCATTATGCTTACATGAAAATTTCGGAGGGTTGCAATCGTACTTGTTCTTTTTGCGCTATTCCATTGATGAGAGGTCAGCATGTAAGCAAACCGATAGAAGAGTTGGTGAAAGAAGCAGAAGGGTTGGTAAAAAAAGGTGTAAAGGAAGTAATGCTCATTGCACAGGAGCTTACTTATTACGGACTTGATATTTATAAAAAAAGAATGCTGCCCGATCTGCTGCGCCGTTTGTCAGATGTAAAAGGATTGGAATGGATACGTCTTCACTATGCGTATCCTTCTAAATTTCCATTAGAGATACTGGATGCAATGAAAGAAAGAGATAATATCTGCAATTATCTTGATATGCCTTTGCAGCATGCTGCCAATAATATGCTCAAAGCAATGAAGCGGCAGATCACAAGGGAAGAGATGGAAGAATTGATTGTTGCCATTCGTGAAAAAGTGCCGGGCATCTGTTTGCGTACTACATTGATCGCTGGTTTCCCGGGAGAAACACTGGACGATGTGGAAGAATTAAAAGGGTTTCTTGAAAGGCAGCGTTTTGATCGTGTAGGCATTTTTACTTACTCGCATGAAGAAGGTACTTCAGCTTATGATCTGGCTGATAATATTCCGCAGGAAGAAAAAGAAAGAAGAGCGCAGGATATTATGGAAACCCAGCAGGAAATTTCTTATGAACTGAACCAGCAAAAAGTGGGTAAAGTATTTAAAACGCTTATAGATAAAAAAGAAGCCGGCCGTTACCTTGGCCGAACAGAGTTTGACAGCGTGGAAGTGGATAATGAAGTGGTAATTCACGCTGATAAAAAATTACCTATCGGCGAGTTTGCAAATGTGAAGATCACAAAAGCTTATGACTACGACCTGGAAGGGACAGTAGTATAGCCGTTTTTAAAACCGAAAACGATACTGAATATTCATCACTGCGGTTCCTGGTAATCCATCCGGTCTTATGCCCTTTACAATAAATGAGACAGCACGATCAGATCAGGATCGTTGCTGCTGTGAAATCGTTCCGGACGCCGCTATAGTTAAAACAGAAAAGCAGCCTGAGATAAATTTTCATTTGATTTCGCAGAAACTGTTTTTAAAAACCGGCGATCTAAAAAGCTATTGCCAGTTTTTACTCATTTCATTGAATGAAGCGCTACTTTGTTTCCTTCACTGTCAGTAAACTGAGCCATAAAGCCGTTTGGTCCAATAGCTGTTTTTGGCATCAGGATTTTGCCACCCGCTTTCTCCACTTTGGAAAGCGGCACAGCCAGATCATCTCCACCATTCAGGTAAATTAAAGTTCCTTTATCAGAGGGTTCATAACCTTCACCCTGAACAATTCCTCCACCAACACCATTTTGCATATCAGCAGGCAGCATACCATATTTAAAAGCCGGGTGTGGCATTTCAGTAACCGGCTCGCCAAATATTGTTTCATAAAATTTTTTTGCTCTTGCAAAATCCTTTACCGGAATTTCAAACCAGTTGATTGCATTTTTCATTTGTGTATTTTTTATTGTTTTTGGATAAATGGTCCCGCCGTTGGCTGGATTCATCAGGGTTTGTATAAATTACTCGTTCGCCGCTGCGGATTATTGCTTACTTCAAAACCGGTTTACTTTCTCTTCTTTGATGACTTTGCCCGTTTATTAAAATCAAGGCAAAGATCTATCCAGTAATCAAATTCTTTTTTTGTTTGCATGCCGGATTCGTTCACCATTACATAACCCTTCATGGGTCTGCCGGTAAAATCCATTATACGGCAACCGGGCTTTTCCAGGGCTGTTTCCTGCAGATCGGGATCAATGCGGCACATCATTTCATCTTTTATAATACCGATACACATCTTATCGTTTACCATAAAAGTCAATCCTCCCATCATTTCCTTTTCTTTCGTATTCTTCACTGCACTCAATGCATTTCTTATGCGGTTGGCCAATTTTTCATTATAAGCCATAATGAATTTTTTAGTGGGTTTCGGTATAAGATTTCAGCCCTTTGAAAAATTTCTTTATCCCTGCATCTGATTGTTTTCGTATGATAAGCATATCTAAAAACTTTCCGAACAGTCCATATTTTACAGTATACTGCATTACCTGTTTTATTTTTACCTGGTCACCACTTTTTTCAATGGTATAGGAGTGTTTTAGCTGATGAATGGGAAATGAGCATGCGGTCAATTCGAAGGCCAGCTTCCCGTGAGGTTCCCATTCAGTACATTGCTCCTCAAACCAATTTTTACCATCTTGCATATCTACCTTTCGTTTTGCGCCAATTCCTTTTGTCATTTGAGAAATAGCTGTTGATTTCTTCACTGTCGGGTCGTACCTGTCAAGTGTATTTACTTCCGATAAAGCCTCCCAGATTTTTTCAATCGGAGCATTGATGACAATCTCATTATGAATGGTAGCCATCGGGCATTATTTTTCAGTGAGAGATTTAATATTAGTAAGAATTTGCTCCTGTACTTATCTCATCTTTTCTTTCATCTTCTTAGCCGGATTGCTCATAAGACAAAAAGTACTTTTGATACGCAAGTAAAGATAGGAAAACTTACTTGTAAGATGCAAGTGATTTTGTAAATTTGTTCAGTGAAAAAGAAAAAGATAGAATTCCGATCCCAATGTCCTGTAAGCACAGCTCTTGATATGTTTGGCGATAAATGGTCGCTGCTTATTATCAGAGATATGCTTTTTAAAGAAAAAAAAACCTATGGTGATTTTCTGAATTCAGATGAAAAAATTGCCACCAATATACTCGCTGACAGGCTTGCTTTACTGGAATGTGGCGGAATTATTTCAAAACACAATCATCCTGACAGTAAGGCAAAAGTGCTTTACAAACTTACTGGCAAAGGGATTGACTTAATTCCCGTGATGATTGAAATAATTCTCTGGAGTGAAAAATACCATGACATTCACCCTTATGCAAGGGAATTTGCCAGGGCTGTAAAAAAAGATAAGGAAGCTGTGATAAAACAGGTGAGAAATAGTTTGAAAAAATGATAGTTGTTATTTCTCCGGATCCGATGATCATTATTATAAGCCTCCGAATAGCTTTCACGAATAGTTAAATCGAAACTAAAGAAGTTGCCGAACTTATTATACACTTGTCCCGCAAGTATAGAATGCTCCAATGGCTCATTGTCAGTTCTGGAATGATTTGTGTAACGATTTATAAGAGAAACAAAAAGCAAATATTATGTCGGGCAAACTAATTCAGGCTTTTATATCCGGTATTACGGCAACCGCGGTTATGACAGCAGTGGGACTGGCGGCGCCTGCAATAGGTCTTCCAAAACTGAATCCTGCCGAAATGTTATCGGCTATGCTGGATGTATCAATTGTCATTGGTTATGTTATGCATTTTATGATCGGGACAATTTTTGCGTCAGTATATGTCTATTGGTTCAACGGCATTGTAAGAATTAATAGTAAAGTTTTGAAAGGAATAGTTTTCGGTGTTGCAGTATTTGTATTCGCTCAAATTATGTTGTGGTTAATTGGAATGGTGATAGCTGTGCCGGAGATGGGAGAGCCAATGCTGGTAATGATTGCTTCTTTGATCAGCCATTTGGTATATGGTATTGTTGTCGGCCTCATTGTGCCTTTGCAATACCGGGCAAAGCAACAACCTGTCATGCAGTGACAAGGTGTTATTAATGAGAATATCATTCGGTGGTGCAAGAATTTTATCCAAAGGATGTGTGGAATTTTTTGCTGATTGCAGCCGCAAAGGACTTTTTTGTCAGAATCGGAAACGATACTGAATATTCGCCACGACACTCCTTGTTAATCCATCCGGCCTTATATCCCTTACAACAAATGGCGCCGCAATAATTAGTTCAAGATCATTTTCATTGCGAAAACGTTTTGTTGCGATAATCCCTGCATTCACGGTTAATCCATCAGAGCCTCTTATTCTTTCCCTGTTGCCGAGCCTGTTTTCATAACTGTCTTCTCCCAGATGATAAATGGCCAGTATATTTGGCTTCAGCGTAATGGAAGATTGTTTAAAATAAAAGTAGCGCCCCATCCGCAGCAATGCATCGCTTTTTCTTTTAAAATTATTGGTGGCCGAAAAGTTTGTGATGCGGGGATCAGTATATTCATCAGGAAAAAAAGTATTCTTGTTTTTATGGATTACGGGAATTTGTATGCCAGCATTTAATTCCCATTTTTCTTTGATGATATAATTGATGCCTTCAATGATATCAAAAGTGCCGATGCTGGATTGATAGTCGAGTGGAAGCGGTTTGCCTTCATCATTTTTGTCATTGGAATGGGATAAAGGAATTTTTATTCCGCTTAATAAACCAAGGCGGTTATTGTTATTTGTTTTTACAGCATAGTTAATAAATCCCAATATATCTCCAACATTAAATGTTGACCCCAAAAAACCGCTGGCATAAACCGCTGTCATTTTTAACTGCCCGCTGATACGATTGTTTAATCTTACCGCATACTCCAGGTAAGGATTAAAAGTATTGGTGCTTTGTTCGCCCGATCCGTAATTGGCGCCAATAGTTAATGAGTATTTTTTTGATGTTGATGGAGCGTTAGTCTTTAGTATACCAAGACTGCAAAAGCCGGCATCGCTGCAGCCCTGTGCATTAACTTGGTTGCATATCAGAAAACAACATAGTCCAAACAATAATTGCTTCATAGATCATTACGGTTTTAACGGGGCGAACCCAAAAAGATGATTGTATTGCTGGCAATGAATTAATGCAAAGCTATAATCCTTTACGTTTACAGATGAAGGTATCGGATATACCTGGTTTCCCGACGTTGATTTTAGAGAGCCGAGATTAACAAAGTTTACCGGCTGTTTTTCCTTACTAAGATAAACTTTAAGGTCAGGGCCGTTGCTGCTTGAAAAATTTTCAAGCGCAAGCTCATAATTATTTCCTGTCTTATAAATTTTAGCCTTGCCGCTTACGCTGCCATAAGGGCCATTGGAAAACGAGCCGCTGTCAACAGCCATTGCAGTTGAGTTCGGTATTTCATTCAGCGGTCTGGTAGAAGTGGTTTCTTTTTTGCAGGCAAGTATCAATATTGTTGCTGCCGCAAGAAAATAAATGATAGGCTTCATATTATCTTGAATTAAGGATTTATAAGCACAGCTATTTGATGATTGGATTATTCCGAACATTTATATTGCCCGGCCACTGTTGGCCGGGCAATGAATTGTTTTATTATTATTCTGCTGCTAAACCATTAGCTCCCATTGGCAAGCCACCAACAGTTTGTACCGGTGATAAACTTCCGTTGCCGCCAGCCGCAAATGCACTGATACTATTTCCTCCGCTGTTGAGAACGTACAGGAATTTTGAATTGCGGCTTAATGCTGCATCAATTGGTCCCGCAGGTGTGGTTGCAGCGATCGCTTCATGTACGCTGATATTGCCTGACGGATTTTCAACAGCAAACGTTGAAATATTATTGCTTGCCGTATTGGTGGTATAAGCAAACTTTCCGTTTTTGTTGATCACGACCCAGCAGGCGGCGCTTTGATTGGCACCTTCAGGTCCGTCAATGAGAGAAATGTTTCCGTCATTGTCAATGCGGTAAGAAGATAAAGTACTGGCTCCTGCTGCACCGCCTGCAGCTTCCGACACAATTATATTTCCATGCCTGCCTGCATCAAAGCCAAATGGTGTAGTGTTAGCTGAAGTGAGAGAATGCATAACGCCTGGCCTGCCCCAGTTATTTATCGTGTAAGTAACGATTTTGTTAGTGGCTTTTTCTGTTATTGCCAATACTTTTCCATTGTTTACAAATTGAATTTGTGCAGCCCCTGCGCTATTGCTGCTTAGCGGTCTTGTTGAATGCGGAATGGGGTATAGTCGTCCGCCGTGGCCCAGCCAAAAGCCGGATATATTTCCATTGCCACCGGCATTGAGAACATATACCAGGCGGTCGTGCTGTGTAATGCTTACCGGAGTTGTTCCACCAGAGCCTACTGTTGATCTCAATCTTAATCCATAATCATTTATTGCAAACAATGAAATGGAATTGCTGCCTGCATTTACGGCTAATAAAATATTTTTCTTGTCATCACCCCGATGACCATAGTGATCGTTGTCGAAACTGCCGGTTACAAGGGCGCCCTGGTTGCCAAGTCCGCCGCCACTGCCATTGCCACCGGTGAAATAAGATGCTTTCCAACTCAACGTTCCATTGGCTGCACGGCGATACACCAATACTTTGTTGCCATCGGTTTGATTGCTTAACGTATAAACGTGACCGGGCCCGTTTTCATGTTGGTTTCCGTGTGAACCACGGGAAGCGGTTGCTTCAGTGTCTTCAGACAAATTATCTGTTTCGGGAACAAGGCGGCCATCTTTGCGGCAAGCTGCAAACAGCATTGAAAAAATAAATGCAAATCCAATAAGTTTTCTTACCTGTTTCATAACATCGTTTTTACAATTGGTTAAATAAAATTTTTAGTACAGGATGCAGTTATCCTGATCCGGCTGATAACCGGGTTAATCATCTTCAATAAATAGAGAGTGGTTGTTAGTTAAAAAATTTAATTAAACCCAGTCTTATGCCTGAGCTTTTCATGGGCATGGAGCCGACTCCCATGCCTTTTAATGGAACTTGTATGTACGGTTCTATACGTATATGATCCGATTTGCCGATTTTAAATTCGTAGCCAGCGCTGAAATCGAGTGTTGCTGCTGCAGATCTCGACCTGTTCTTATAACTGCTGATCATTGTTTGCTGCACGCCGTTCATTGCTGTGAGATAATTATTTTTTTCATTGGTATTGATAAAAGAACTAAGACCGGCCGTGGTGAAAAGATGATGATTTGATTGCTGCAAAAACTCATACTTCAGTTTCACAGGAATTTCGAGCATTACATTTTTTCCTTCGAGACTCAGGATTTCCATTCCCTGCGGCATCGAACCACCCACCTTATCCATGCTGAAATATTTACCTGTGCTGAAATAAGGCTTTTTTGCAAACAGCAACCCTGACTCAAAAGACCAGTGATCATTAAACCTGTAGCCTGCAACAAGTCCTGCACTGAAACCTGTTTTTTTCAATCCCTGGTTTTTTACTTCGTCAAACAGCGGCCCGGTCACAACGCCGGCATAAAATCCTTTTTGCTGAAATATTTTTCCTGGTTTCAAAGCAGTTTCTACAGGCGGCTGTTGTTTCAATACAGGCAGATTTTTATTTACTGACAAAAGGAGATGTTCGATTAATTCTTTGTTGCCTGTAAAGCTGATACTGTTGTGTGTATTGAAAATATTTTCAGCCTTTGCGCTTTGATAAAAAGAATTTTTTGTCTGCTGATAGTCTGTTCCTATTATTGATTCATCTTTCTTATTCAATAGCAAATTTTTTTTGTCAGCTATATCATCATTTTTTATTCTTGTTTCCGAAAAAGGAACTTGCAATGCTGGTTGATCCTGTTCTTTCTTTATCCTGCTGCGTTTGCTTACATCATTCTGATTTGAAGAAGGAACAGAAGACTTTTTTTCAGCAAACGAATGACGCAGTTCACTTTTTTTCAAAGAGCGGTTGATAAAACTATCTGCCAGCAAAAGAGCAATGAAGAAAATAAACAGGCTGATAATTTTTTTTATAAAAACATTTTTCTTCCGCGATGCCGGTTTATCGGCAGTGCCTGCCACAGAGGGAGCAATCGTTTCCCATTCGCTTTTATTTATCTTTAGCGGATAATGTTCAGCAGCTTTTCGAAGCAGTTCATCCATATTTTGGTTTAAATCCTGCATAGCTTTCCCTCCTCCATTTTTTTGATGCTTTTCTGCAATAAGAGTCTTGCCTTTGAAAGATTTGATTTGGATGTGCCAACGGCAATATTCATTATATCGGCAATTTCACTATGACTATAGCCATCAATGACGTACAGGTTGAATACGGCACGATAGGCCGGAGGCAATTCCTTGATGAGAATGATGAGGTCTTTATAAAGCAATAACTGGCCGGCATCCTGGCTGTTATCGGGTATCTCCCAAACCCATTCGGGAATACCTCCTATTTCCGGCGACATATTTCCTTTTCTCAGTTCGTCAATCGCCACGTTGATCATGATCCTTTTCATCCATCCCATCCATATTTTTTCAATATCATCATCGTTATCCATCCTGAATTTTGAAATGCCGGCAAACAACTTTACAAATCCATCATTTACTACATCCACCGCTTTTTCGTAACGATAAATATACCTGAACACAATGCGGAGTGCATAACCGCGATACTGCTCATAAAGCATCCGCTGATGTTTATGATCATTAGCCATGCATCCTTTTATGATTTGCCTGATATTTTCCAAAATCAACCGGCCGGTTTTAAAATCAGCTAATAATTGTTCGGATCATTAGTTCAGGGTAAAGATCCGCAGTGCTGCGGGATTTTCCATCTCCTTAACCTGTCATTACATATACATACGGTAAAAAAGAAAAAAGGTTGCTACAGGAATAAGCAATAGTTTGCCAAAGACAGATTGCTTAACAAAGTTGCATTCCGGGAATGTAAAAATTCAAATTTTCTTATCTTAACCGGAAATTGATAATAGTGAAAAATATCTTCATTCTTTTTACCTGCCTTTGCCTGGTCAGCGCAGCCACAGCACAAAAAAAAATATTTAATGGAAAAAACCTCGATGGCTGGACGATTCATGGCACCGAAAAATGGTATGTAGAAGATAAAGAATTGGTTTGCGAAAGCGGGCCTGATAAAAATTATGGATACTTATCAACCAATAAATCTTACAAAAATTTTGAACTCACTCTTCAGTTCAAACAGGAAGCCAATGGTAACAGCGGTGTTTTTATCCGTTCTTCCATTGAAGGAGTAAAGATCAGCGGATGGCAGGTGGAAGTAGCGCCAAAGGATCATCATACCGGCGGTATTTACGAATCGTATGGCAGAGGATGGCTTATACAACCTAAACCTGAAGATGAAAAATATTTAAAAACGGGTGAATGGAATGATTTGAAGATACGTGTCGTCAATGATGAAGTGACTACCTGGCTCAATGGTCATCAAATGGTGTATCTGAAAGATGAAAAGATAGGAGCAGGCAATGGTTTTATCGCTTTGCAGATACATGATGGCGGCGGCATTAAAGTGAGGTGGAAAAAAATAAAGGTAAAGGAACTGGTGAATTTATAGACCCACGCCTTAACAGCTTACACTATGTTATCAGGATAGTGAACGCCGGTGTTCTTAACTGGCGCGGTTATACAAATTGTGTTACAAAAAACGTGTAAATACGTACGCTAATATACTTTGAGATCGGCATCTCTTATTGCTCAACTTTCAATTTCAGTTCTGACGATCTTTGATAATTCCAAAAGCATTTGCAAGTCTGCTATAAAAGAGTGAGGCTCCCAAAAAAGAGCCTCAGACAAAATGATTGTTTCAAAATCA
>Ga0187893_10005184_pt1 | contig 23708 bp, 22 predicted proteins | sample MA1701074metaG_FD_139574 | JGI IMG/M metagenome (GOLD analysis project Ga0187893, IMG submission 139574) | White microbial mat communities from a basaltic lava cave in the Kipuka Kanohina Cave System on the Island of Hawaii, USA - MA170107-4 metaG ...
ACGGTCGGAATCCCGGTGATCGCCGTGACCGATAACCCCTCTGTGCCCACCGCCGTCGCTGCGCTCCGGCTCGGAGCTGTCGATTACTTGGTCAAGCCGGGCGAGATGGACGAACGGCAGGCTCGATCGAGCGCTTCCTCCCGATCGGGAATCATGTCCGCGTTGGAATCGAGGTGTGAACGAAAGGCCATCGTATTGCGCAAAGCACGTGCGGGCTACGAGAGTCCGTCATTCCAGGCGATCCACCCTGATGGTCATCACGGTGCGCCGAACCCGCGCAGCGGGCTCTGAACGCGAACGCCGGGCATTCCTGACGAGATCCGCCACCGCGAAGGTGGCGCGACTGCACCAAAAGCCTGCCCGAACGCCGCGCCGAAAAGTATTGGCAAATACAGGCTCTCGAACGGCTCGGTGAGATTGGTCAAAACCAGTAGTCGTAGAAACACCTGGTAGAGCAAATGTGACGCGGGCGAATTCAGGATTCGTAAACCCATCGACCTCCGACCATGGTCTGGTCGACGGAAATTGAAATCAGCGAGGAGGGATTCTCCTTCAGAGGATCCCTTCCGAGCACCACCAGATCGGCGAGCTTGCCGGGCTCGATGGAACCCTTGCTGTGCTCTTCGAATGACGCGTAGGCGCCGTGTAGCGTCCCCACGCGGATCGCCTCCTCGACCATCACTCGCTGCATTGGACCCCACACGTTTCCGTGGCTGTCCGTGCGCGTCACGCTCGACTGGAGGGCCATCATCGGCTCGAATGGTCCGGGAGGATAGTCAGACGCCTGCGTCACCTTGATGCCGGCATCGAGGAAGTCTCGTACCGCGAACATCTGGTTCAATCTCAGAGTTTGTCCTCTTATACTTCGGATCTTCCGGGCGACGACCCCGACAAAGGGCACTGCCGTGAATCGGTCGAGGTGCTCGGCAAAGGACCGAAGGACGCTGACACGTTCGCCGATCGCCACGCCATCGGCGAGTCCGCTACGGTTCGCAGGTTGCTGACCGAAGGTTCGTTGCTGGCGACCCGCTCGGGCCGCTCCCGCGGGGTTATGCGGCGGTTTCGTGGGCCGCCCCGTTCGTCCCGGGTACGCGGCCTGCCACGGGTGACCACGCCCACCGATCGGCGTGATCACCCACAAGGCGGATTCGCGTCCTACTCGTCGGCGCCCGGATCGTCCGCGTCCTCGCCACCGTCTTGGCACACGTCGCCGTCATCCACATCATCCACATCGCCATCATCGACGTCATCCTCGTCCTCATCGGCGATGCCATCCTCATCCGCGTCGTCGTTGCCATCCATGATGCCGTCGTCGTCAGAATCGGCGTCCTGCAGGTCGGTCCCGACGTCGTTCTCGTCTTCGTCATCGAGCCCATCCTGATCCGTATCGTCATCGTCTGGGGTCGCGAATCCGCCGTCGTTGTTGACGCACGGCTCCTTCGCGTCGTCCTCATCCTCGTCGGCTACGTTGTCGCCGTCGGTATCCTCATCCCCGTCGAGAATCCCGTCGTCATCCGTGTCCGCGTTGGTGGCGTCCGTGCGAAATCTGCGCTCGTCCCGGTCGTCGCTGCCGTCCTGGTCGGTGTCCTCCAACTGGGGATCGGTGCCCTTGCGAAACTCCCGGCGGTTCCTGAGGCCGTCCTGATCCGCGTCCCCTCTCCCGTCCCTGATGGTCGGGTCCAGTCCGTTGGCGATCTCCCAGTCATCATCCATCCGGTCGCGATCCGCGTCCGTGAACGGGAGCGCGCCCATCGTGCCGAAAAGGGAGAAAATAAGAATCGCGAGAAGGCGAATGCGTGCAGTGTTCATAGCATCCTCCTGCAGCCGCGTTCGGCGCTTCGGTGGCCCCGGTACGAAGGCCGCTCTACGCCTCCGGCTGCGACCCTGTCAATTCAGCCCGAGCGTCCGTCCGCCCCCGGGTCGTCAGGCTCAAAGAGCAACGCGCGTGCCCGGCCCCTTCCGGTGGCCGCACTCCGTGCGGGCTGGGCGCTGGAGGCCCACCACGGCGGGGATTTCTGTAGGCGCCGGCCCGCATCGGTGAAAAGACGTGCGCTCCGGCGTGCGTACTGCGGCACGCGGTCGGCTCCGGGCGTGGCACCTCAGTACACTGACGTCCAAGCCGCCAAGCGCGTGCGTTACACCGGTACCGGGCCGTCACACTGTCGAGCAGTCGGGCGCTGCAGCGGAGGCGCTATCCGCTCGGGCTCACGAGCTCCCATCGGCGGCGCGACGATGGGCTGGAACCACTGGGCAAAGACCCCCGAACTACCTCCCGTCCTGGAAGTAGGACTCCCAGACCCCCACGACGGCGCCTTCAGCGTCGCGATACCCGGAACGGCCTGATTGCTCGTCGTGTAGCTGTTCACCTGGAACTCGGCGCCCACGGTGGCCCCTACCAGCTGTGGAGACACGCCAGGGGGCTTCGGCTGCCGCAGCTCCACTTTTGCGTTAGAGGCAGTGGTTCATGAGAGTGCCGGCCTGCTAGATGATGCTCAGGCTACTCTTTCGTGCAAAATCCGGCGCCGCCAAGCGTACCCCGCCAAACTCAACGCCAGCCCCAGGCTCATCAGCACGGATGAACTCGGCCCCGGCACGGCCTGCGCATTGGCCGTCACGACGATGTCGTCGAATTGGTGGAATGGCAATTGGGGGCCGGGGGCACCGCCGACTTGCACCCAGGTGACCTGGGTCACCGTGTCGAACGACGCGCCGAAGGCGAAGGTCTGACGCGCGGGAAAGAGCGCGTCGGTGTTGAAGGTTTGCGTCACGGTTGTGGCGTCCAGCAGGGTGCCGGTAAACGTTACCGTTGTCGCGACCGGGAAGTTCAAGCCGTCCAGATCGATGGAGTCGAGGGCGAAGGTGCCGCCGCCGGTCCTGGTCAATCGTGTGACCCCGAGCTGAGAATTGTTGTAGAACGATACCGAGCTGCTGAAGCGAAAACTGGGGGGATGAATGGACCTGAACTCCCCGGAAGGGAGGCAGGGTGACGCGTAGTCAAGTGTGAAGCCGTCTTCCATATAGGTGCAGCCACGATTGACCTCGCCCGTGCCCACCAGACTGTCGAAATCGATCGCCGTCGCGGCCGCGCTGGTCGGCCCGGTCAGCGCACCGCCAGCGAACATCACGGCCAGACAAGACACTAGAAGCCCGCTCAGGCGCCGCAAGATTTGTGGTGACATCATGCGCCCCCGCCTGCACGAGTTTCCGCCGTCGCCATGCGTCACCCCCCAGCCCGTTGAGCGACCGACTGGCGGACCGGACGGCACGTCCCTCGTGCAGGCGGGATCCTACCTCCTGGGGTGGGCAGCGGTCAATGGAAAAAATGCCGGGCGGCGCGGGGGGCGGTGGCGTCCCCTGGGTCACATCACGCCATCTTCCGATTTCGTCACCGTTCCCATGAAATCTCCGGCATTCTAGCCAGAATGCCTTTAGGTCACTGTGACCTGCCCCCCGTCGTTACTCCGGATTTCGTTTAGCTGATTGCTGCAGGGATCTCCCGGCTGTTGGGTGCGAAGGCCCTGGCAAACTCGCTGGGAGGAATTCGTCCCAGGGAGCTGTGAGGCCGCACCTCGTTGTAGTCCTGCCGCCATCCTTCGACCGTGCGACGCGCATGCCCGAGCGACAGGAACCAGTGCATGCTGAGACACTCGTCGCGGAACTTCCCGTTGAAACTCTCCGCATAGGCGTTCTGGGTCGGCTTCCCGGGCTCGATGAACGCCAGCGTGACGCCGTGTTCGTACGCCCAGGCGTCTAGGGCGCGCCCGGTGAACTCCGGCCCGTTGTCGATGACGATGGCCCGCGGATAGCCTCGGGACGCGCGTCACTCGCAGGCCGGGGAGTGACCCATCCACTTCGATCGCCAACGATTCCCGGGTGAACTCGTCGAGCACAGTCAACGCACGGAATCGCCGTCGGTCGGCCAGCTGGTCGCACATGAAGTCCATCGACCACCGCTGATTTGGTGCCTTCGGCGGGGCTAGCGGCTGGCGTCGCGCTCGCGCCACGCGCTTGCGCTTCTTGCACCGCACCTTCAGGCCATCCTGGCAATAGAGCCGATACACGCGCTTGTGGTTCACCGTGAAGCCCTCCCGGCGGATCAGATCGTGGAGGCGACGATAGCCAAAGCGCGGGCGCTCTTCCGCCAGCGCTTTGAGCCGCTGCCGGATGACTCCGCCGTCTCCTCGCCGAGATACATAGCGACACGTCGCGCGGCTGACCCCCAACGCCCTACAGGCCCGGTGCTGGCTCGTCCCGTACTCCCCTTGCAGCCAGTCCACCGCCGCGCGTCGCGCTGTAGAGCTCACCATTTTCTTCGATTCACGGCCTTCAGCATCTGAAGGTCGAGGGCCTGATCGGCTACGATGTGCTTCAGCTGCCGATTCTCTTCCTCCAGCGCGCGCAGCCGCTTCGCCTCCGACACGTCCATCCCGCCGTACTTCGCGCGCCAGGTGTAGAACGACGCGTCTGACATCCCGTACTTGCGCGTGAGATCCTTGATCGGCACCCCCGCTTCGGCCTCCTTCAGGATCTCGATGATTTTCTCTTCCGTGAACCGCTTCCGCTTCATCACGACTCCCTTCGGGGAGTCCCTTATCGCAGTCGCGCTAAGCTGAAAATGGAGTCGTTTGCGGGGGGCAGGTCACTCCGAGTTTGGCCCCCAGGGGGCCAAACGGGGCTGAACGACGCCACAGGGCGTAACACCTACCCGCGAAAACCCTCAGCTTTTCGGCCGCCGCTTCGGGTTCAAGTCCCCCTCCTCGCATTTCGAACGCCGCGCGGGGCGGCGGGCACCGCACGCGGAACCTGCTGACGCTGCGCACACAGCACCGTCGCCAACTGCACGACGGGCATCTCGTGCTGCGGGCCGGAGGCGCCGAGGGGCATCGGTTCACGGATCGCCGGGGGGGCGGGCGTTGTAAGTTTCCTGCCTGCAATCCTAAAATCTCCTTCGGCGGGCTTCGCCGCTGTACGGGCGCGCCGCTTTCGCGTCAGGACTTCGGCGCCCCGAGCCTCGCTCAATGAACGACGACCGGGGAGATGCCGCCCCACCGGGCGCGAGCGAGCGCAGCCTGGTGGCGCTTGCGGTCTTGGCGCTCGCCGTCGGCGCGGCCGCGGGACTCGCGGGAGCGGTCTTTCGCCTGGCACTCGAGCAGGCGGACCATCTGCGTGATGCCCTGATTCTCCGGGCGCACGCGGGAACGCGCGCTATCGGCGTCTTGTTCGTCGCGACGACGACGGCGGCTGCGACAGCCGTCGCGGCCTGGCTGGTTCGCCGCTACGCGCCGCACGCATCGGGGAGCGGAATTCCCCATGTCGAGGCGGTGCTGAATCAGGAAATCCCCCAGGCGCCGTTTCGGCTCATTCCGGTGAAATTCGTCGGCGGGGTGCTGGCGATGGGCTCCGGGCTCGCGCTCGGCCGCGAGGGTCCGAGCGTGCAGATGGGGGCCAGCATCGCGCACTTGCTCGGACAGGTATTCCGACGCGGCTGGGCGGATTGCCGCGAGCTGCTCGCGGCGGGTGCGGGCGCCGGCCTTGCCACCGCATTCAACGCGCCGATCGCCGGCGCCGTCTTCGTGCTGGAAGAGCTGGTCCGGCGGTTCGAGACCCGAATAGCAATCGCGGCGCTCGGTGCCTCGGCAAGCGCCATCGCGGTCGGCCGTCTGCTGCTCGGCGACGCGCCGGACTTCCACGTCGGCACATTGGACTATCCCAGCCCAGCAACACGGCCGCTGTACTTCGCCCTGGGCGCCGTCGCCGGCCTCGTGGCAATCGCGTACAACCGGGCGCTGCTTGGTACACTCGCGGTGGCGGACCGGATGAGCAGGTGGCCCGTGGAGCTGCGCGCGGGACTGATCGGCGCGGCGGTCGGAACGCTCGCCTGGTTCGCACCGCCATTGGTCGGCGGTGGCGATCCGATCACGCAGCGCGCCCTCGCCGGGATGGAGACGCTCGGCATGCTGCCGTTGGTGTTCCTGATCCGGTTCGGGCTCGGCGCACTGTCATACGTCGCTGGAACGCCGGGCGGGCTCTTTGCGCCGATGCTGGTCCTGGGAGCGCAACTTGGTCTCGGCGTCGGCGTGCTCTGTCGCCTGGCGTTTCCCCATGTGGACCTTCAACCGGAGGGATTCGCCGTCGTCGGAATGGCGGCGTTCTTCACCGGCGTCGTGCGCGCCCCCCTCACCGGTATCGCGCTCGTCCTCGAGATGACCAACAGCGCCACGATGCTGCTGCCGATGCTCGGGGCATGTTTCATGGCCATGCTGGTGCCAACGCTGCTGCGCGATGCCCCGGTCTACGATTCGCTGCGGGAACGGACGCTGCGCGGGACGTCGGGAGGCGCGCACGGCGACCGGCGTGGTGCGGGCCCTCGCCTGCAGACTCCCCCGTGATCACTCGCCGCACCCCATCGTCACGCTCGACCTCGCTCTGGCTTCGCCACCAGCACCTCGGACACGACTCCCCACTTGCTGACGACGTTCCGGTACAGCACGCGCCAGCGGTCGGATTTCACGAAAGACAACACCTCGATCGGCCGGCACCCACCCACCAGACTCGGCGAGAGCGCGTGCAACCGTGCAGCGGCCCCCATGACCAAGCGCTGCAGCGGCGTTCGACCGTGGGTCGCGCTGACGATACAGAGCCGCCCCTCGTCCGACAGCAGGCGGTGCGCTTCCTCGAGAACGAGCGCGATGTCCTCGGCGCTCAGCAAGTCGAGCACGTAGGTGGACAGGAATCGGTCGAACGCTCGGTCGGCGGCCTGCACGCGCGGCGAGCCGTCAGACTGCTCGACCTGGGTGCGATCCGCCCACGGCGCGAGGCGCTGCCGGGCGAGCCCCACCATCGTCGTGCTGACGTCGATCCCGCGATAGCGCGCGGCCGGCGGCAGGTGCTCACGGAGCAGGCGTTCGGCGATACGTCCAGTTCCGACACCGAACTCGAACACCGATCGTGCCCGCTGCAGGTCGGCGTGGACGATCAGGTCGGCGGTGGCGCAGTCCTCGTAGAACCGCTGCGTGTCCTGCCACCGCCCGATCCGATCGTAGAGCGCACGTGCGATCGCGTGGCTGAGCGTGGCGTCAGTCGTGGCGGAGCGCCCGACGCTCATGCCGACCGCTTCGCGGCCGCCTTCTCGGACGGCAGCGCCAACGCCTGCCGCAGGGCCTCCACGCGTTCCGGCACCAGGCGATAGAACATCCACGTGCCCCGGCGCTCGCGGGCCAGAAGTCCCGCCTCGGTGAGGACCTTCAGGTGATGGCTCACCGTGGGCTGCGCCAGACCGAGCGGCTCGACGAGAGCGCAGACGCACGCCTCGGCGCCCGGCTGGCCGGCGATGTGGCTCAGCAGGCGCAGGCGTCCCGGATCGGCAATCGCCTTCAAGGTCGTGGCCAGCGCCTTGGCGTCGTCCCTGCCCAACCGGCCTTGCAGCAACGGCGCACAGCAGCGAGCGACCCTCGCTTTAATCGACATGGGTCGATATTGACATTCTTCGATATGACGTGCAAGTGTATCGACATCGGTCGATATGGTCGCCGGTAATCCGGTAATAAGGAGGATCCCCATGGCCCACAACACGTTTCACGTCGCGTTGTACGTCCGCGATCTCGACGCCGCGATCGCCCGTTACCGCAAGCTCCTCGGACAGGAACCGGCCAAGGTGCGGCACGACTACGCCAAGTTCGAGATCGTCGACCCGCCCGTGATCCTGTCGCTCAACACCGGCGGGAAGCCGGGCACGGTGAGCCACCTCGGGATTCGCTACCCCGGCACCGGGGACGTCGCGTCCGAGATGGTCCGCGTCAAGGGCGAGCAAGTCGATCTCCTCCAGCAGGAGGGAACGACGTGCTGCTACGCAAAGGCCGACAAGTTTTGGGTCCGCGACGCGGACGGCATGCCGTGGGAGATGTACACCCTCCTCGAGGATGCCGAGGCCGAGACGGCGGCAGACCAGACCCTGCGGCAGTTTCTCCAGCAGGATTCGACTCCTAGCGCAGCACGCTGCTGATGACAGGTCGCGACCCCGATCTGAAACACCACATCGGGGGTCGAGAGGTCGGCGGGCGAGGTGTGGACACGCCTACTCCGCCAGGTATCCCAGCTTCTGCAGCCGTTTGCGATCGAGCGGCGAGAGCGTCGCGCCGACGACTGGAGCCGCGGCGAGCTTCTCCGTCAGCGCGTCGATCCGCTTGCGGTGGGCAGCGACAATCTCGGGATACCGCTCGGCGACGTCGACTGCCTCGTTGGGATCATCCGTCACGTTGAAGAGCACGGGTTTGGTGAGGTGGCCGAAGGTCTTCGGCAGACCTTCGACGGCGACGGGATTTGCGCGCGGCCAGATGCTCTTCCAGTTCCCCTTGCGGTAGGTGCGAAACTTGATCTCCTCGAGCAGCAGCTCGTCCGGCTCCAGCTCGCCAGGCTCCGGGCTGGGAAGGCCCGCCAGATGCTTGATCATGCGGAAGACGTCCTCGGTGCGGATGGGATGGGCGCTGTCATTTCCCGGAGCGGGCAGCACGATGAGCGGCACGCGCAACACCGGCTCGAACGAGGGATTGCCGGAGTGGCCGGAGATGCCGGTCTGGAGACGGGTCTCGCCGAGCGCCTCGCCGTGGTCGCCGGTCAGAACGATGGCGGTGTCGTCCCCGAGTCCGGCCGCGTCGAGCGCGCCCAGCAGCTCGCCGATCGCGGTGTCGGTGGCCACGACGGCGGCGGCGTAGGCGCCGTCCTGCGTCGCGGCGTCGAACGACGCACCCTTGGCGCTGCGGCCGTGCACGTCCATGTAGTGCACGTAGAGAAAGAACCGATCGGACGGCCGCCGCGCCAACCAGTCGCGAACGGCTTGGTTCACCACGCCGGCGTCATTCGGCGCGCGCCAGGGGCGGCCCACCTGGATCCATTCGCGGAACCCGCGGTCGTAGCCGTACGGTCGGAACAGGAGCGCGTTGGAAACGACGCCGACGGTCCAGTAGCCCGCTGCGCCGAGCTCCTCGGCCAGCGTTGGCACCCCCGTGGGCACGCACTCCCGTGCATCCCGCGTGGCGAACCGGGACAGGCCGCACCACGTCGTCCCGGTCCACGGCAGGGAGCGCTCCGGATCTCCCGACGAGATGCTCGGGGTATGGCCCGTGAACAGGGCCGCCATCGACATGGACGTCTGGTGATAGGACGAGACGGCGTTGGTGAACACCTGCCCGCGGGCCGCCATGGCATCGATGTGAGGCGTGGGGGTCGTGGAGCCGTAGCACGACAGGTAGTCGCGGCGCAGCGTATCGATGACGATGAGGATGATGCGGGCGGGAACGCGCGGACCGGTCGGCCACCACACGAGCGCGGCGGCGAGCGCCAATCCGAGCAGCGGCACCAGCCGCAGGGCGACGCCCGCTCCGTCTCTCGACCTCATCGGCCGCGAACCCCACCCTGCCCGATGGAGCCCCCGCATCAGGCTTCGGCGAGTAGCAGCTTGAGTCCCGCGCGTCGCATCGTCTCGAAGTCTCTGTCACGCGACAGAATGGGTACGGAATGGCTGAGGGCGTACGTGGCGATCAGCAGATCGAGCGACTTGATCGTTGCCCCACGGCGTCCGAGGAAGTAGCCAAGCTCTCCGGCCTCCTCCCACACCCGCTCCGGCTGGTCGAGAATCCGGCAGCCTTCCAGCAGCCCCAGCACCTGCGCGCGTTCCGCTGGAGATTGCAGGCCACGCCGCAGCTCGGTGATGACAGGCCCGCATAGCGCTACCTCGTCAGCATCGAGCAGCCGGTCCACGGCCACCGCGAGCCGGCCACGGCCCCGAAAGAAATCGACCCACGCGGACGTATCGACGAGTATCAGCGTCGTGTCTCCTCGAGGTCGAGCGCAAAGCGTATGCGTCCCTTGAGGGCCCGCAGCGCGGATCGCTTGGCCCGGCGTTCGAGGGCGTGCAGACCTTCGATGATCGTCGGGGTTATGCCTTTCCCCGTGATCCGGATTGCGTTTTCCAGCGTACGCACCGGAAGGTTCACTGTCACTTTCTTGAGACGGTCGTGCCTGGCTCGATCATGCATGCGTGGCAATATAAGGATATGGTTAAAACAGGTCAATGATATGGCTCTCCCAGCCGCCGGATGTCTGAGGGCCGGTGGCCCCGTGCACGGCGCGGTGCTTTGCGCCATGGTAGGGTGGGCGTGGGGCCACACGCATGACGCAGCTGACGCTCCTCCGCACCCGCCGCTTCGCCGCGCTCTTCTGGACGCAGTTTCTCGGCGCGTTCAACGACAACCTCTTCAAGAACGCGCTCGTGATCCTGGTCACCTACAAGGCGCTCGGTGTGTGGGGCCTCGCGCCGCAGGAGGTCGTCGCCGCGTCGGGCGGTCTGTTCATCTTGCCCTTCTTCCTCTTCTCCGCCACGGCCGGGCAGCTCGCCGACCGCTTTCCGAAGCCGCGGCTCGTCCACTGGGTGAAGGGCGCCGAGATCGCGTTCATGGCGGTGGCGGCCGTGGGCTTTCTCACGGAGCGCATTGGGCTACTCCTGGTCACGCTGTTCCTGATGGGCCTGCACTCGACCTTCTTCGGTCCGGTGAAGTACAGCATCCTGCCCCAGCTTCTCGACGAGGATGAGCTGGTCGGCGGCAACGCGCTCGTCGAGACCGGCACCTTCCTCGCCATCCTCCTCGGGACCATCGCCGGCGGTGTGCTCGTGGCGCAGGGCGAGTCGGGGTTGCGCTGGCTCGGCATCACGCTGATCGGGGTCGCAATCCTCGGCCTCCTGGCGAGCCTGCGCATCCCGCCCCTGCCGGCCGAGAACCCCACCCTTCCGATCGCCTGGAATCCCGTGCGGCCGACCCTCGAGACCTACGCGATCACGCGGCGAAACCGGACAGTCTTCCTGTCGATCCTCGGCATCTCGTGGTTCTGGTTCTTCGGCGCCGCGCTCCTCGCGCTGCTGCCGAGCTACACGAAGGACGTGCTGCACGCGAACGAGCACGTCGTCACGATCTTCCTCGCGCTTTTCTGCATCGGCATCGCGGCGGGCTCCCTCCTCTGCGAGCGCCTCTCGGACCGCAAGCTCGAGCTCGGGCTCGTGCCCTTCGGCTCGATCGGCATGAGCGTGTTCGCCTTCGATCTGTTTCTCGCCAGCGCTCCGCCCGCGACGGCGCTCGATGCGGCGGCGGGGATCGGGAGCTTCGTGACCACCGCCGGCGGTCTCCGCATCATGGTCGACCTCGCGCTGCTCGCGACCTCGAGCGGCTTTTTCATCGTGCCGCTCTACACGCTCGTCCAGCAGCGATCCGAGGCCGCCGCGCGCTCGCGCATCATCGCCGGCAACAACATCCTCGGGGCGTTCTTCATGGTGCTGTCGTCGCTCATGCTCATCGGCCTGCACGCCGCGGGCGTCTCGATTCCCCGGACCTTCCTCGTGCTCGCGATCCTCAACGGCGCCGTCGCCGTCTACATCTACCAGATCATTCCGGAGTTTCTGCTGCGCTTCGTCGCCTGGATCCTGGCGCACCTGCTGTACCGGTTGCGGACAGTCGACCGCGAGCACATCCCCATGGAGGGCCCGGCCGTGCTCGTCTGCAATCACGTGAGCCTGATCGACTGGCTCGTCATCGCCAGCGCGTGCAAGCGACCGGTGCGCTTCGTGATGTACCACGGCTTTCTCGAGCTGCCGTTGGTGGGCTGGCTCTTCCGGGACGCGAAGGTCATTCCCATCGCGCCCGCCCGCGAGAGCGCCGAGACGCTCGACGCGGCCTACGATCAGATCGCGCGGGAGCTCGAGGATGGCGAGATCGTCTGCATCTTCCCCGAGGCAAGCTGACGGCGGACGGCAAGATGAACCCGTTTCGTCCCGGGATCGAGAGAATCGTCCAGCGCACGCCCGTGGCGGTGATCCCGATGGCGCTCGAGGGTCTGTGGGGCAGCTTCTTCAGCCGCCGCTACGGCCGCGCCATGCGCAAGCCGTTCCGCCGCGTGTGGTCGCGCATCACCCTGGTGATCGGGTCCCCGGTGGCGCCCGAGGCCGCTACGGCCGACTCACTCGCCGAGCACGTCGCGCGCCTCGGTGGCTTCGAGCCGCCGGCCGCCGCCGAGGAGCGCGCCGGCAGCCTACCGCTCCAGCCTCATGCGCAGGCTCGTCAGCCGCTGTCGCAGGAATGACGCGCTTGCGTCGCGCCGGCGCGCGGCTACGCCCGCGTGCTCCGGCCGCTGTCACGGCCGGTGAACTCGTCCATTGACGCGTTGACGCCGAGGAAGTTTGCGACCGCATCGAAGAGCGGTACGGGCAGCACGCGCATGAGCGGCACGAGGCCGACCAGACGTGGCATGACGAGGCGCCGCTTGTTGCGCTGGATGGCGCGCACGATGCGGTCGGCGACGACCTGCTCGTCGAGAATGGGCAGGAGCAGCGGGAAGCGGGTCTTCACCCCGCGGAACATCCCGGTATTGATGTAGTACGGGCACACGATCGTGGTCACCACGCCGGGAGCGCGGCGCTTGAGCTCGGCGCGCAGCGATTCATCGAACCCGACCGCCGCCCACTTGCTCGCGGCGTAGTCGCTGAGCTTTGCCACCCCGATGTAGCCCGAGGCGGAGCCCATGGTGACGACGTGGCCGCGGTTGCGCGCGACCATGTCGGGCAGGAAGGCCTTCCCGGTCCAGAATAGCGCCAGGGTGTTGATCTTGAACGTCGCCTCGATCTGGGCATCAGGCAGGTCGAGGAAGCTCTTCCCGCTCACGATGCCGGCATTGTTGAACAGGATGTCCACCGCGCCGATCTCCTGGCGCACGCGCGCGGCGGTGGCATATACGCTCTCCCGGTCGGCAATGTCGCACAGATAGCCAGCCGCATTCCGCCCACCGCCCGCCCGCGCCACTTCGGCCAGCGCGCGGTCGAGCGCCTCCCGGTTGATGTCCCACACCACCAGCCGCCCGCCGAGCGCGGCGATGCGGAGCGCGACACGCCGCCCGATACCGCTGGCGCCTCCGGTGATCAGAACCGTTCGTCCGGCGATCTCACTCATGGGGCGGCCGCCTCCTCACGCCGCCGGCGCTCGCAGCACACTGGCATCGCCGGGCGACTTTCACTATGACCATGTCCGATCCATCCCTGGGTCCCAGGCTCTCGGGTGAATGTCATGACGATGCTCGGTGCGGCCGAACGGCGGTTCTGGGAGCGCAACGGCTATCTCTGGATCGAGCGGTTTCTCGCGGCGAACGAAGTCGCGGCGATCCGCTGCTGGACCGAGGAGATCGGCGCCTGGCCCGATGCCCCGGGGCGCTGGATGCGGTACTACGAGCGGGCGCCGGGCGGCGAAGAGGGCAAGGTGCTCGCCCGCATCGAGAACTTCCTGCCCTTCCATACCGGCCTCGACGGGCTCTTTCGCAGCGGCCGGCTGGCCGGCCTGCTGGCGGATCTCCTCGGCGAGCCGGCCGTCGTGTTCAAGGACAAGATCAACATGAAGGCGGCCGGCGGCGCTGGCTTCGCCCCACACCAGGACGCGCCCGCCTATCGTGACTTCGGCATCGACTTCCATGCCACCGTGATGGTCCCGGTGGACGCGTTCACGCGGGAGAACGGTTGCCTCGAGGTGGCGCGCGAGGCGAGCCAGCCGACGCTCCTCGCCCAGAACCCCGATGGGACCTTGCGCGCGGATGTCGTCGCGCGCCTCGAGTACGTCCCCATCCTCGCCAAGCCCGGCGACCTGATCGTGTTCGATTCCTACGTGCCGCACCTTTCGAAGCCGAACCGCAGCGCCGACCCGCGACGCTCCTACTACGTCACGTACAACCGGCGCTCGGCAGGCGACATGCGCGAGACCTACTATGCGCGCAAGCGGCAGCTCTTCCCACCGGACTGTGAACGCCAGCCCGGAGTCGACTACGCCAAGATCGGCGCGCAGTTCAACCTGGCCAATCCGTTCGAGTGACACTTCGACAGGCCCAGGGTGAACGCCCTTCGACAGGGGCTGTGAGCTCACCGGGTCGCGTCGGGAGCGGACGGCTCCCGCAGCCACGCCCGCACCGCGCCGACGACGTCGTCACCGGGAACCGGGGCCTCGAGGCGCGGCGGCCCGCCCCAGCTCGGATCGGTGAAGGTGTAGCCGGCGACGGTGCGTGGCTGCGCGTAGCGTGGCAGGACGTGGAAGTGCAGATGCGGATCCACCATCATGAGCGCCAGGTAGTTGATCTTGTCCGGCGCGAACACGCGCCGCAGGCGCGCTTCGAGCGCCGCGGCCACCTGCGGGAGCTCCGCGGCCTCCACCGGCTCGAGGGCGGAGAGCGCCTCGACGTGCCGCGCGCTGATCAGCACGAGCGCCCCGAGGGTCACCTGCTTGGGGCGCACGACGACGCGCCAGTGCGCCGTGCGCAGGATCTCGCCGTTCGGGTGGTCGAACTTCGCCCACAGATCGCAGCAGGTGGCCGTGTCGCCCGCCATGCTCGCGATCCACGCTACAGCGGGATGCTGCCGTGCTTCTTCGGCGGGTTGGTGTCGCGCTTGTTCTGGAGGAGCGCCAGCGCGCGGATGAGCCGCGGCCGGGTCTCCTCCGGAAGGATCACGTCGTCGATGAAGCCGAGCTCCGCGGCCCGATACGGGTTGGCGAACGTCTGGCGGTACTCGGTGGTGAGCCGCGCCCGCTCCGCCGCCTTGTCCTTGGCGCCGGCGATCTCGTTCCGGAACACGATGTTCACGGCGCCATCGGGCCCCATGACGGCGATCTCGGCGCCGGGATAGGCGAGATTCATGTCGCCGCGGACGTGCTTCGAGTTCATGACGCAGTACGCGCCGCCATACGATTTGCGGGTGATCACGGTCAGCTTCGGGACCGTGGCCTCGCAGTACGCGTAGAGGAGCTTGGCACCGTTGCGGATGATGCCGCCGTACTCCTGCTGCGTTCCCGGCAAAAAGCCCGGCACGTCCTCGAAGGTCACGATGGGGATGTTGAACGCATCGCAAAACCGGATGAACCGCGCCGCCTTGATGGAGGCGTCGATGTCGAGACAACCGGCCAGCACCGCCGGCTGGTTGGCGACGATGCCGACCGAGCGGCCGCCCAGCCGCGCGAAGCCGACGATCATGTTGCGCGCCCAGTCCCGGTGGATCTCGAACAGCCCGCCGTCGTCGACGACGAGCTCGATCAGGCGGTGCATATCGTAGGGCTGGCTCGGATTCTCGGGCACGAGATCGCTGAGCGCCGTCTCCCGGCGCTCCGGATCGTCCCCGGTGTCGACGACGGGCGGATCCTCGGTGTTGTTGGCCGGCAGGTACGCCATGAGATCGCGGATGCGCGCCAGGCACTCCTCCTCGCTCGCCGCGCGCACGTGACACACGCCGCTGCGGCTGGCGTGGGTCTCGGCGCCGCCGAGCTGCTGCATCGTCACCTCTTCCGCCGTCACGGCCTTGATGACGTCGGGGCCGGTGATGAACATGTAGCTCGTGCCATCGACCATGAAGATGAAGTCGGTGATGGCCGGCGAGTACACGGCGCCGCCGGCGCACGGCCCCATGATGGCCGAGATCTGCGGCACCACGCCCGACGCCAGCGTGTTGCGGAGAAAGATGTCGGCGTAGCCCCCGAGACTCACCACGCCTTCCTGGATGCGCGCGCCCCCCGAATCGTTGAGCCCGATGAGCGGGCAACCGTTCTTGAGCGCGAGGTCCATCACCTTGCAGATCTTCTCGGCGACGGCGCCCGAGAGGCTGCCGCCGTAGACGGTGAAGTCCTGCGAGTACACGAAGACCGCGCGGCCCTCGATGGCGCCGTAGCCGGTCACCACGCCGTCGCCCGGAATCTTCTTGTCGGCCATGCCGAAGTCGGTGCAGCGATGGGTCTTGAAGCGATCGAGCTCGACGAAGCTGCCCTCGTCGAGCAGCGTCGCGATCCGCTCACGCGCGGTGAGCTTACCCGCCTCGTGCTGCTTGGCGATGCGATCCGATCCGCCACCGAGCTCGGTCTCGGCCCGGCGCCGTGCGAGCTCTGCCACCTTTTCCTTGCTGCTCACGGAATCTCGCCCTCCCGCGCTGCCGGCGCGGGCCGGGACGCGTGCACGCGGCGACGGCCCGCTTGCGCGCCCGCGATGCCCGGCCGCCGGCCGCTCACTGCTCGTCCTTCTTCGGCGTCCGAAAGTTCTCGTGGCAGCCCTTGCACGTCCGCATCACCTTGGCCGCCAGCGCCTGCACATCCGCCCCGGCCTTGGCCCCGACCGCCAGCGCCGCCGACGACGTCTCGAGCTGCCCCGCCAGCGCTTCGAACTGATCGAACTTCTGCCAGATCTCGGGCTTGGCGCGCGACTTGGGATCCGTGCTGCCTTCGGGAAAGAGCTTGACGATGCGGGGGGCGAGCCGCGCGATCGCCTCGGCCGGGGGCGCGACGCCGGCCGTATCGCCCGACTTCAAGGCCCCGTTGAGCGCCTTGGCCTGCTTGCCGATCTCCTCCATGAGCTCGTGGCGCTCACGGATCGGCCCGGCGGGCAGATCGTGCTCGTCCGCCCGCGCGACGCCGGTGGCGACGGGGCGCCATCCCGCGGGCCGGTCGGCCGCGCCACCCGCGGTCACGACGATCGACCCGAGACCGAGGAGCGCGACCGCGATCATTCCTCTGCGCCATCCAGTTCTCAGCATGGGCACCTCCCGTTGGTCGAAGGGACAAGCGACTTGGGCTACTTGGGCAACTTGCGCACCTTGCGCACCTCGGCCAAACCAGGGCCATCTACTCGTCGGCGATGGCGTTTTCAACCGGCGGGACGGTGCGCAGGTAGGCCGCGATGGCCTCGCGGTCGGCGGCCGGCATGTGCCGGTAGCCGGGGCCGCCCCCCCGGCCCTCGACAACTTCCTCCATCAGCCCCTGCACGTTGTCGAAATCGGGCTTCATCCCGCTCTCGAGCAAGGTGGCAATGTCCTCGGACGTCCAGTCCCCGAGACCCGAGGCGCGATCGGGGGTGATGTTGGGAACCGGCTCGGCGTCCGGTCCGTGCGCGGTACCGGCGAGATACGCGGACTGTTGAGCGCCGAGGAGATTGCGCGGCGTGTGGCAGTCACCGCAGATGGAAACGTGGTCGACCAGGTAGCGGCCACGGGCCACCGCGTCGCCGTTCCCGGTCGTCTGGTCGTCGGGCGCGGCGCCGAAGAGCAGGCGCCAGCCCCGGAAGGCGAGCCGCGCGAACGGCAGCCGTGAGGCGTGGGCAGTGTTCGGGCGCCGGACCGGGGGCAGGCTGCGGAGATAGGCCATGAGATCGGCGACGTCGGCGTCGGTCATCCCGGCATATCTATAGTAGGGCATCACCGGCGCCTCGGCGCCCTGGCCCTTGATCACGCCGCCGCGGATGGCGGCATCGATCTCGGCGTCGGTCCACCTGCCGATACCCGTCTCGGCATCGGGCGTGATGTTGGTGCCGTAGAACGTGCCGAACGGGGTGGCGATCTCGTAGCCCCCGGCGCCGACCTGCCCGCCCGTCGCCGTGTGACAGCCGCACCCGGCGGCGGCGGCAAACATGGCCTTTCCGCGCTCGGCGTCGCCCACCGGAAGCGGCGGCCGATCGACGCTTCCCCCGCAGCCGGCGGCAACGAGCGCGGCGGCGAGCAGCGCGCCGCCGGCTGCGTCCCGGATCCTGGCCGCCAGCATCATGGACCGGCGATCCTAGCAGCTGGCCGGAAAACCGCCATCAGCTTTCCCCGGTTGAGGCTCGAGGCTGGCCTTTTGTTTGAATGCGCGAGCAAAGCCGGTAAGCTCGCTAGAGGAGCTTACCCGAGCGCCGTGCGTCCGTCGCCGTCACGGCCGGTGCCATCCGCGTTCACGCGCCGCCGATGAACCCCTGGAAACGCTGGCTGGGCGGCGCCGCCCTCTACTTCGAGCCCCGCGTCGTCGCGATTCTCTTCCTCGGCTTCTCCTCGGGGCTGCCGCTGGCCCTCACCGGATCGACCCTCCAGGCGTGGCTCACGGAGGAGGGCATATCGCTCACCAGCATCGGGCTGTTCGCCGCCGTGGGCCTGCCCTACACCCTCAAGTTCCTGTGGGCGCCCCTCATCGACGCGGTGCCGATCCCCGTCCTCTCGGCCCGACTCGGGCGGCGGCGCGCGTGGCTACTCGCGAGCCAGCTGCTCCTCATGCTCGCGATCGTCGGGCTCGGCGCCACCGTACCGGGACGTGATCCCATCCCGACGGCGCTCCTGGCGTTGCTCGTCGCCTTCTGCTCGGCGACCCAGGACATCGTCATCGACGCGTTCCGCATCGAGAGCCTGGAGGAGTCGAAGCAGGCGGCGGGCATGGCCGACTACGTCGCCGGCTACCGGGTCGCGATCCTCGTGTCGGCCGCCGGCGCGCTCGAGCTGGCGAGCGCCTTCCAGCGCAGCGGCCAGGGCGGCACGGCGCCGTGGTTCGGCACCTACGCCATCATGGCCGGCCTGATGCTGGTGGGCGTCGTCACCGTGCTCATGTCGCGCGAACCGAGCGTGACGACGTCCGCCGCGGCGGGCCGCACGCGCTTCGGCGCCGCGGTCCGCGAGCCGTTCGCCGACTTCGTCCGGCGCCCCGGCTGGCTGTTGATCCTGCTCTTCGTCGTCTTCTTCAAGTTCGGCGACGCGCTCGCCGGCAACATGACGGCGGCCTTCGTGCTGCGCGGCGTGGGGTTCGAGAAGACGGAGTATGCGCGCGTCGTCAAGGTGTTCGGCTTCGCCGCCGTGCTCATCGGCGGCTTCGTCGGCGGCTACGTCTACCGGGTCGCCGGCACGGTGCGCAGCCTCTGGCTCGCCGGCGTGGCGCAGATGGTCTCGAACCTGCTCTTCGTCTGGCAGGCGCGTGTCGGCCGCGAGCTCGCAGCCTTGATGCTCACGATCGGCGTCGAGAACCTCGCCGGCGGGCTCGGCAGCGTGATCTTCGTCGCCTATCTGAGCGGACTGTGTCGCAATCGCGCCTATACCGCCACCCAGTACGCCCTGCTCTCGGCGCTGGCGGCGATCGGCCGCACCCTCCTCGCCACCTCGGGCGGCTGGTTCGCCGAGGAGCTCGGCTGGGTGTCGTTCTTCCTCTTGACCACGGCCGCCGCGCTGCCCGGCCTGGGTCTGCTGTGGTGGCTCACGCGCCGCGGGGCGATCGTCGGCGCGGTCGCCGCGCGATAGCCCGGCCGCGTCCCTGACCTCACGCTGACGCCGTCTGCCACGGCTTCCGTTGCCGTGGGCACCGCCGCAGATGCAGAGCGGATGGCGCACTCCTTGGGGTTCGATGGCGCCGTTACAAAGGTGACACACACGACACGCGCGGCGTGCCATCGCCGCGCCGGCCCTGTCCCAGCTCGGCGCCGGCACGGGCGATTCCGCGCGTCAGATCACGGCTCTCCGCTGGTGGCACAACGCTTGCTGCCCCCTCCCAGCGCGACGCGTCCGAGAGTGTACCGCGAGCGCACGGCGAGAAGGGGATCGCGAATACGCCGCTCCCCGGACCACGCATGCGCCATGCGCCAGGCGATACCGCCGGCGCACGCGAGACACGATGGGCGAGTCGAGACGAGCGACGTCAGTGGGAGCACACGGCACGAGCGAGATGAACACCAACGGCTACCAAGCACTCTTCGACGGAGCCCCGGATGCGATCGTGCTCGCCGATCTCGCCAGCGGCCGCATCGAACGGGCCAATGCCGCGGCGGCGAAGCTGTTCGAGCGCGCGCGCGAGGAGCTCGTGGGCTGCGCCTACACCGAGCTCTTCGACCTCGAGACGTCGGCACGGCTGGGAGCGCTGGAGCCCGAGCCGAGCGTCCGTCAACCGGCGCGAATCGCGGACGCGCGCGTGCGCGCGGCGAGCGGCCGCACGCGCCCCGTCGACATCTCCGCCGTGGTGGTCGCAGCGGGTGCGCGGCCCGTCGTCGAGATCGTGCTGCGCGACGACAGCGAGCGCCGCCTGGCAGAGGCCGAGCTGCGCGAGGCGCGGGCCCGCCTCGAGGCCCAGAACGCGGAGCTGCGCCTGGCGCAAGCCCGGCTCATCGAGATCGACCGCGTGCGCAGCGAGTTTCTCGGCATGATGTCGCACGAGCTGCGCACGCCCGTGAACATCCTCATCGGCTACACCCACATGCTGCTCGAGTCCGTCGCCGCCGGCGAGTCGCTCCCGGCGCACGAGCGCGCCGGCATCCTGCGCCGCATGATCGCCGGCGGGCACACCCTTTCGGAGCTGGTGGAGGATACCCTGAGCGTGCTTCGCCTCGACGGCGGCGCGGCGCGCCTCGACCTCGAGCCTCTGACCATCGACACGCTCTTCCATGACCTCAAGGGCAACGACCGCCTGCTGCGCGGCGACGGCAGCGTCGAGGAGCGCTGGGTCGTCGAGCCCGACGTGCCCGAGATCGTCACCGACCGGCGCAAGCTGCGGCAGGTGGTGACCAATCTCGTCGGCAACGCCCGGAAGTTCACCAAGCACGGCGTGATCGAGGTCCGGGCGCGGGTGCCGAGCCGCGGCCGGGTGAGCATCAGCGTCACCGACACCGGTTGCGGCATCAGCACCGAGGATCTTCCACGCGTGTTCGAGCTCTACCGGCAGGTGAAGAACGGTCTCGCCCACGATGGCTGCGGCATCGGGCTCTACATCGTCCGCCGCTACGTGGACATGCTCCGCGGCCGGGTGCACTGCTCGAGCGTCCTCGGTGAGGGCTCGGTCTTCACCATCGAGCTGCCGCAGTGCCTCGAGATCGCCGACGATCCCTCCCCCGCCGCGCGCGAGGATGCCGCCGCGGCCCTGGCCGGCTGACGCCGAACCGACCCCGCCCGCCGCCTGCGCCGGTCCTTCCCGCCCGTCGACCGCGGCGTGCCCGATCGCGCCGTCCTGACAGCCTGCCGCGGCCGTCAGCGCGACGTCGCGCGCAGCTCCTCACGCAGCCGCTCGAGCAACAGCTCATAGACGACGCTCCGCCGCGGGGCGGGAGGAAGGCCAGTGGCCGCCGGGGCGCGGGGCTCACCCGCCGCGCCCGTACGCGGTGCCGGCGGCGCGCGAGGCGCTCACTCGCACAGAGTGACGAAGCTGTCCTTGTCGACGCGGCCGTTGATGCCCTGCGCGCGCAGCACGTAGCCGCGCCGAACGGGCTTCTGGCCGGACGGCGCCGGCGAGCGGAGCTCGACCAGCGGCGTGCAGAGATCATTGCCGACCAAGGTGATCGAGGGCGCGATGATGTGACCGCTACGCCGCACCTCGAGCCCGAGGGCGCTCGCCGCCGTCTCGAGGGCCGCGGCGTTGGCGAGATCCATCAGCGACTTGCCACGATCGGCCCGCGGCTGCAGGACCTCCACGCTCCGCACGCGCTCGGGGGTGCACCGCGGGAGCCGCGGGTCGCTGTTGGCGAAACACATGCTGACCCCGAAGGTGCAGGTCCCGTCGCGGGCGCCGTCGAGGTCGCAGGCGGGATCACCGTCGGCGCAGCGCAGGATCGGCTTGACCTTCATTCCGCGCCGGTCGAGCGACAGGCCGCCGGCGCTCAGGAACTCCACCAGGCAGTCCGTCCGCGCGCCGCCGCCACCGGCGATGCACCGGCCGGGGGCCGGCGCCGTGCACTGGCAGAGGTCGCCGACCCCGTCCCCGTCGGCGTCGAGCTGCGCCGGATCGGCGATCGCGGGGCAGACGTCGATGGGATCGCAGAAGCCGTCGGCATCCTCGTCGGCGAGCGGCTCACCGCCGCACACGCCGGCGACGCAGGCGTCGTCCCCGCTGCAGGCGTCGCCGTCGTCACATGTCGTGCCATCGGCCGCCGCCGGATTGGAGCACTGCCCCGTCGCCGGATCGCACACGCCGGCGACGTGGCAGGCGTCGGTCGCCGTGCACGTGACGCGGCTCTGCCCGACGCACCCGCCGCCGATGCACACGTCGAGCTGCGTGCAGCGATCGCCGTCGTCGCAAAGCGCCTTGTCGGGCTTGAGCCGCACCACGCACGCATCGCTCGCTTCGTCACACACGGCCTCGATGCACTGCACGGCCGCGCCGTCGCATTGCCGCGCCCGGCCGGCACACGCGCCGCTGCGGCAGGCGTCGGCAACCGTACAGTAGGCGCCGTCGTCACACGTCGTGCCGTCGGCGGCGGCCGGGTTCGAGCATTGCCCCGTCGCCGGATTGCACGTGCCCGCCACGTGACACTGATCCTGCGCCGTGCAGGTCACCGGGTTCGCGCCGATGCACGCCCCCGCCTGGCACGTGTCTGCGCGCGTGCAGGCGTTGCCATCATCGCACGCCGCGCCGTTGGCGCGCGCCGGATTCGAGCACACGCCCGTCGCCGGATCGCACGCGCCCGCCACGTGACACTGATCCTGCGCCGTGCAGGCCACCGGATTCGCGCCGATGCACGCCCCCGCCTGGCACGTGTCTGCGCGCGTGCAGGCGTTGCCATCATCGCACGCCACGCCGTTGGCGCGCGCCGGGTTCGAGCACACGCCCGTCGCCGGATCGCACGTGCCCGCCGCGTGGCACTGATCCTGCGCCATGCAGGTCACCCCTTGCTCGCCGGCACAGGTGCCGGCCGTGCACGCGTCATTGCGCGTGCACAGGCTGCGGTCGTCGCACGCCGTGCCGTCGGCGACCGCCGGGTTCGAGCATTGCCCCGTCGCCGGATCGCACACCCCCGCCGCGTGGCACTGATCCTGCGCCGTGCAGATCACGGGGTCCGCGCCGACGCACGCCCCGCCCTGGCACGCGTCCGCCCGCGTGCACGCGTTGCCATCATCGCATGCCGCGCCGTCGGCGCGCGCCGGGTTCGAGCACGTTCCGGTCGCCGGATCGCATACCCCCGCCGCGTGACACTGGTCTTGCGCAGCGCACACGATCGGATTGGCGCCGACGCAGGCGCCGCTCTGGCACGTGTCCGCGCGCGTGCAGGCATTGCCGTCGTCACACGCCGTGCCGTCGGCGGCCGCGGGATTCGAGCACGTCCCGGTCGCGGGATCGCACACCCCGGCCACGTGGCACTGGTCCTGCGCCGTGCAGGTCACCGCCGGCTGCCCGACGCAGCCGCCGGCGACACACGCGTCCCCGGTCGTGCACAGGCTCCCGTCATCGCAAGCCGTCCCGTCGGCGAGCAGCGGGTTCGAGCACTGGCCCGTCGCCGGATCGCACACGCCCACGGCGTGGCACTGGTCCTGCGCCGCGCACAGCACCAGGCTCGCGCCGACGCACACGCCAGCCTGGCACGTATCCGCCTGCGTGCAGAGGTCGCCGTCGTCACACGGCGTGCCATCGGCGAGCAACGGGTTGGAGCACTGGCCCGTCGCCGGATCGCACACGCCCGCGGCATGGCACTCGTCGCTGGCGGTACAGACCACCGCGTCCTGGCCGCGACACACACCGTCGGTGCATTCGTCGCTGCGCGTGCAGAGACTGCCATCGTCGCACGCCGTACCATTGGCGACCGCGGGGTTCGAGCACACCCCGGTCGCGGGATCGCACACCCCGGCCACGCGGCACTGATCCAGGGCCGTGCAAACCCTCGGAGCGGCCCCCACGCATGCTCCGGCCTGGCAGGCATCGATGAGCGTGCAGGCGTTGCCGTCGTCACACGGCGCCCCGTCGCCGAGCGGCGGGTTCGAGCACGCCCCCGTCGCTGGATCGCACACGCCGGCAAGGTGACAGTCGTCTTGCGCCACGCACACCACCGGTCCCGCCCCGACGCACGCGCCGTCGACGCACACGTCCATCTCGGTGCACAGATCGCCGTCCTCGCACGGGCTGCCGTCGAGCACCGGCGGGTTCGAGCACACGCCCGTCGTCGGATCGCACACC
>Ga0187893_10005187_pt1 | contig 23700 bp, 15 predicted proteins | sample MA1701074metaG_FD_139574 | JGI IMG/M metagenome (GOLD analysis project Ga0187893, IMG submission 139574) | White microbial mat communities from a basaltic lava cave in the Kipuka Kanohina Cave System on the Island of Hawaii, USA - MA170107-4 metaG ...
CAAAGAGGAGCGATCCACCAAAACACACCAAAAACAACGAAACATATGACCACTTAATGTTTCAAATATGGACCCCGTCAGACAGTTGCTCATAGCAGAGCTATTTCGGAAACACTGCACTAGTGTCGTCATGTCCTGACCTCTATGGGTTTCACTCGCTATATCAGTTTAGCATCTCTGACCTTCATGTAATCAAGGCTGGTCAGTTCACCGTCTCCGTTGGTTGCTGGACGGGTCAAAAGAAATAGTGCTTCTGGAACGCGGCCAGCCTTTGTTGCCCATGCACCGTAATGCTCTCTTTCTAAATACGCAACAGTATCGCTTCAACGTTGCTTCCAGTAGCTCTTGAAACCGCCGACGCATACAATCCTACCTGCCGCCGGTAATCTTCTACTCGGCCCTTCAACTCAAAGTCAGTCTTGTAATCAACGACTGTCCACGCGTCTCCATCCAGATCTCGAAATGCGAGGTCAACTATTCCCTCAACTACCAATCCATCTTGCAGTTTCATTGCCACCGGCATTTCCCGTCGAACATCGCCCGCCGACATCGCAGCCGCCGCGCGTTTGAGCAAAGGATGTTTCAAGGCCCGATGGACAGTTTCAATCGCCGCCGCAATCTCGGTGTCCGAGGCACCCAGGATTCGTCCCTGCACCCTTGCGACATCCCCAACGCTGTCACGATCGGAATTCAGCGGCACAGCTGAAAGGACCGCGTGTACCAGGACTCCAAAACGCTTACCGTGTGGGCGCGAGAAATCAATCGCAATCGCTTCGACCGCGACCTCAGGTGTGGCTAGAACCGCAACTTCAGGTCCAGCTTCAACGCTGACTTCATCAATCTTCGTTTCTTTTGACGGAACTTTTATAACTTCAGCAACTCCGGGAATGACGGCCCGCGACGTTGCAGTTATTACGGTCCACTCAGGCTTGCCCGCACTCTGACGTACCCTCGCCCGCTCGGTCTGCCACTGTTCGTGAACTCGAATTCCCTCTTCTGAACGCAGCTTGTTCTCATCCTCTTTGAGAAAGTCCGTCAGTCTTGTACTCGTGCGGCCCTGAATGCCCGCCGGCAGCACTGACGGGTCCCACCAAACCACACGATGTTCTCCGGCTCGAGGCTGATGTAGTCCGGGACTCACTGATCCAATCGGACGAAAGGCATTTTCCGGGCGCTTCACAACATTGTCCTGGCCGAACACCGGACAACCCGCCGGATGTCTTGTCTGCGGATTGAAGCTGAGGCCTTCCATCGGATACAGGACCGGGTTCAGAGCAGCCAACCAGCCCTCGTATGGCTGATCTCCGACTGCACAAACAACCAGGAGGTCGCGAGCCCGAGTCGCCGCCACATAAAGCACTCTGGCTGCCTCTTCCTTTTCGATTCGGATCTCTTCTTCCGCGTGTTCCTGAACCTCGATCGGCATGCACCCCGCCAGTCTCATCGCGCTCAATCCCGCCGCCTGATCGACCCACCGGGACGGTTCGCGCGTGTCTTTCGCCGTGATGTCCACAAGAATGACAACTGGAAACTCGAGCCCTTTTGCTTTGTGTACCGTCATCATGCGCACACCCTCGACTCCCTCTTCCATAATCGGAGCGTCGCCGACATCGCCGGACTCTGCCTGTTCATCAAGCCAATCGACAAATGCTCGAAACGAAATTAATCCGTTGCGCTCGGCTCTGCGGGCCATGTCACTGAGACGCATGATGTTGGCCAGGGCCTGTTCTCCAGTAGACCAGTTGGCGAACCCGGCGTGCGCGCGGGTGAGAGCCAGCAGCCTTCCGATGGTCCCGGCAATTGGACGCCGATTTCGTTGCCGATGAAGATCGCGCAGAATTTCGAGGGCTGCCACAATTTCTTTCAACGATTCGGCCAAATCGTCCGGCGCCTGTTTGAAAGGGTGCAGCGTCGAGCAGTGGCTGCGATACGCCAGCAACTGCGCATCAGTGAAAGCGAAAAGTGGGCCACGCAGGGTGGCGTAAACAGCCAGCTCGTCGTCGGGCCACTCAACCGCGGTCAGGGCGTTGCGAATTGCCTCGACTTCCTCGCGAGAATGGAATGAGCTGCCGCCGACGAGCAGATGAGGGATGCGATGAGCCTCCAGGGCTTGCACATAAGGCCTGGTTACGTCAGTTGAGAAGTGACGCAAACGCCGAAACAGTAGACAGATGTGTCGCGGCTGGATAGGAACCCGCACTTGTGGGCGCTCGCGCTCAGTGACTGTCCAACCGCTCTCGTTCACTAGCCAATCCACAAAGGCCGCCACATCTTCCGGTAGCGATTCGTTGATCTTCCAGTCCACTGGGGTGCCAAAATCGCCGTAAGGTCGCGAAACAGGCAACGCCACGATTGCCGGCTGAGTCTCAACTGCAGTCTTGTACGGAGCCAAAGGAACATAACGCGCTTGCGTGGAAGACTCGTCCGACATGATGGGAGCAAAGGCGGCGTTGACGACGGTCTGAATCTCGGGCGAGGAGCGGAAACTGACATTTAACTCGATCAAAGCGCCTCCCGAGGCACTCAATTGGCGCTTAACTTCCTGATAAAGAGCAACGTCGGCGCGGCGGAAACGGTAGATGGATTGTTTGGGATCGCCCACAATGAAAAGCTTTCCCGGAACAATGCTCACCTGGCGCCAATCGCGCTCGTTCGGATCGTCGGCGGCGAGCAACATCAGGATCTCGACCTGCAGCGGGTCGGTGTCCTGAAATTCGTCGACAAAGATATGAGTGAAGTGACGTTGCAATTCGCTGCGGACGTTGAGGTCATCTCGGATCAGGTTGCGAGCGCGCAGCAGCAGATCCAGAAAGTCTACATAACCCGCGCGCTCTTTTAATCGTTCGAATTCTTCTACGACGGCCCACAGCTCTTCGCGCAAACGAGGCGCCAGATCGGCCCCAGCCTTATCCACAAATTCCTGAATGCGTCGTTTGAATTCGTCTCGACGGGCAAGCAGTTCGTCCTTGGGAAAAGCATCCCTGGCAAAGTAGGCTCGATAATTTTTTGACTTCCAACCTGGCAACAATCCAAACAACCGCGCTTCAAGAGCGTCGTAATCGCGTGGTTCACCGAGAGACTCGATCCGGGTCACGTCTGCCACGAAGTGTTTCAAGTAATCGAGTGATCTCGTGAACCATTGTTTCGGCTCGCCAACTTCTGACCACTCCCCCAACTCCCGCATTTCGAGAACCAGAGCATCAATTTCGGCTTGGCGATCGAAGGCCTCAGGCCGCCGCCAGGGCGCAGTAAAATCGCGTTCCTTTGCCAATTCCCAGGCCGCGCTTCGCAAGATCCGCTTGGGACCTTCTTCCCGCGGGCGTCGGGCCAGTGTCGCCCCGCGCGCGGCCCTGAATTCTCTTCGCGGCCGCCGGCGAAGGATTCGTTTTACGCCCTCAGACGGATCAGCCAGTTGTTTCTCGAACCAGCGTTCGAAAGCGAGCTCAAACAGCGGATACACCAGGTCGTCGGGCGCAACCTGAAACAGCGGATCGATTCCCGCTTCGACCGGATGCTCGCGCAACAGATCGGCGCAGAAAGAGTGGATGGTGCCGATGCGCGCTTCCTCCAGCTCACGCACGGCTTGCGTCAGGAACTCGGAAGCCTGCGGGGAACAGTCTGGTTCCTGCCGCGCGCGCTCAATCGCCAACCTTAGCCGCAGCTTCAATTCGCCTGCCGCAAAATCCGTGAACGTCACGGCGACCATCCGGGCAAGACTCACGCGGCCGCAAATGATTCCGGAAAGTATCCGATCGATCAGCGCGCTGGTTTTGCCGGTGCCAGCTGCTGCTTCAACTATCAACGTGGTGTCGAGGTCGTTGCGGATGCGATCGCGAGCCCGCTGATCGGCAAGCGTTCGAGATTCTTTCTGTGCGCCGATTTCGCTCATGGAAGCTTTCGCAAACCCTGTAATTGCACCAAACGATCGCCAGGCTTATTGCGAGTCCTCATCTCCTCAAATCCCCCACAGAGTGCCAGGAAATCACACCAGACACATGCATCTTCTTCCGGGGCCGCGGGGAGAAATCCATCGGCCAACGCTTGTCTAACTGCTATTGCAACCGAAGTAACAGTAGCCAGATTCGATTCATTGAGAGGAACAATGCGCTCCTCGTAACCCCCATCAGCCGTGCAGTAGTAAAGCCGGCCTGACTCCACTTTCTCATTCAACAGCTTCTGGCAGGCGAGCGCATAGAGCAATGGCTGTAAATGCTTTCCTCCGCCCACGATTGTATCCCTGGCGGCCCGAGCCTTCCCGGTCTTATGGTCGGTCACGCGAAACTTGCCGCTGGCATGGCGTTCTACCAGATCGATCGAGCCTCGCAATTTGAGATCGCCAATGACCTCGACCGCTTCCTTAACACTGGTTGGATCAGAGGATCGCGGCCCCCGATCGGTAAGGCCAAACGACATTTCAAACTTTTCCGGTACCCAATCATCGTCTGATTCCGCATTGCGCCGCAGCCACTCTCGCAAGTCTGCTCTAATCGAATTAACAGCATCGCGCCACACACGCGGAATGGCCGGCGCCAGATTGTCCTCATAGGCTCGTGCCAATCGATCCAGCGCTCGGTCAACTATTTCGAATGCCCGTTCCAGCGAATCCGGTTGCAACGGCAACAAGCCACCCGCTTTCATTTCAGTAAGCACCTCGAATTGGGTCTCGTGGAACAGCGAACCGCGGGTGAGGGGATCCATCGCTTCGATTGCCGCAGGCTCCTGGCGCAACTCCAGACGAAGAATTGCGCTGAGATAGAATCGGTAGGGACAGAAAGCGTAGTTCTGCAGTGCGGTGGCGGAAAAGGAACGCGCCGCGAATTGATGAGCCGCGATGCTTTCGCGGGCTAATCCGTCAGGGTCTACCAACCCGTCGTTTGGCGTCCACCTGCGTAGCCAACGGCGCGTGCGGCCACGCAAGGCTCGCGCAAGATGTTTGTTTGCGGTCAGCAGATAGTGTGCGCGCCCGGTAGCCACCTCGTCCTGTGCTTCAACCAGGCTTGCCAGCAGAGCTAAATCGTATTCCGCTTCGTCGATAGCGTCCTGAGGCTCAGTAGGTGCAGGCCAACCCAAACGCGCCCGGGTCACCGATTCCGCACGCGACGCTATATCTTCGAGTCCTGGTAAGAAACCCTCAGCGGCTCGCAACGCCTCCAACGCATAAAAGGATGGAACGCGAGGACGCGATTGTTGAACATCAATTCGCGGGTATGAAAGATAGACACGCTCGCGGGCAGAACCTACCGCGATCCGTAATCCAAGGCGCTCGAGTTCCAGCCGTCGCGATCGGGTTCTGAGATGCCCCTCAGCAATCTCGTCTCGCTGATCATCAGTTAAGATCGGATCTGCGACTATCTTTCGAGGAAAAATCCTTTCGGCCAATCCCGGGACCAACACCACCTGAAAAGAAAGACCGCGCGCCGAATCCACCGATCCTACAAAGACGGAACCATAGCGCCGCGTGGCGGGCCTGACAGATAAGTCGTGAAGACGCGGCCCCAGGACGAGTTGTACTTCGTGCAGATCTACTGGCCCGACTCTGCTCATCTGGTTCAAATCGGCCAGCGTCGCAAGCACGCCTTCGGGATGGCGGAGAGCGTTCATCGCCAGTTCTCGCAGATGAACAAGCCATTCACCCCAATTGGCTCGATTCGGCAGAACCGCCAGCCTTTCGATCAGCGGGAGCGCGTAAGCTCGCAGCGCGTCGAGGTCGCGAAGCTGATTTCGGATTGAATCAACCTTTGCTTCCTCTTCAGCGGCGGTCTCTTCGATGCGCAAAACTAATTCTTTGGCGAGTCCATCGAGACGCCGAACCCACCGATCCTTCCCTCCGATCACCGCCGAATCAACGAGCAGTCTTTCCCACCTCACCGGGACTCTTAAGCTCCCTTCGATGACCACGGTTTCGGCAGGGTCAGCAAGCAAAGGAGTTTCAGCGTCCGCAACCACTGGCTCCGAATCTTCTTCAGTTTTGGGCGTGGCAATTAACTCATCCTGTGGCGCTATCCACTGTGACTCGAAATTCTTATCGGCTTCGGCCTCGGGCACCTGGCCCAGCGAGAGGTACTCGGCAAAAGCCCTGGCTGATAGTCCTTCGGCGGCGCATGAAAGGAGCGCAAGCATCGCCCGCCCCGCGGGATCAGGCGCGGTTGTACCCTGCGCGAAGTAAGCGGGAATCTGCGCCCGGCTGAAAGCTTCCTCCAAATAGGTTCGGTACTCGCCGGGAGAATTGAGCAGGACTGCGATTTGATCGAATGGCACGCCTTGAGCCGCCTCAGCTTGAATACTTCTGACGATTTCTACGCATTCGCGTGGCTCGCCCGGCCAGTTCTGAAGACTCAGGCTCCGATCAAGCGACGTCAGGGGTGGAGCTGATTTCTCGAAGAGATGTTCCTTTAAATTAGCAAGCGAATGGGAACCGCTTGCGGCAGTATTAATAGTCCGCTTACAGCCAAGTGACTCTTCGAGCGAAGAGATGGTTTGCTCGTCTCCTTGCGGCGCAGTGGCCAGAACGTCGGGAGCCTGAATAGCCAACGCTGCAATTAAGGCGCTCTCCAATCGGCTACGAACCGAAACATCCAGTATCAAGAGGAGGCTTCCTGGACGGCTGTTGTTTTCCGGTGACCTGACCGCATCAATTGCCGCGCGAAAGATAGCCGCGCGATCGGCAAGTCTCGACTCCAACAGCTCCTGGTTAACCAGATTGACGATCGCCGCAAGATCTTGGCCACCACGCGCCAAACGCCCAATAGAATCAGGGTCAACTTCATTCATGCGCAGCTCTTCCAGGGTTCTCGCAACCGCAACTGGAAACCCTGGCCGAGCAGCAACCGGATCGAAGTAACTAAGCTTTCCCTCGGATTTAAGCGTATGGATTGCGCGAGCCACGACCGCCGCAAACGACAGCGCACTCGCGGGAGCCTTGGATGAGACCGCCAGGGCTGGCTGCGCCAGACGCGACGCTACGGCGCTCAAGGTAAGCCGCTTTATCCCAAACGCAGAACCTTTCAACCCCACAGCGCGTAGATGAAGGTCGGTGGCGGCTTCCGGCGAATGGGCCAAGACCACGATTTCAGTGTCCGCAGGATAAGACTGTATCCAATCAACGGCGAGCAGTAACCGCGCTGCCGTATCATTGGAAACCACAATTCTTTTTTTGCTTTGTAGCATCAAACTTTTTGGCCGTTCACTCGATGTCTGGTACCATCCTTAACGCATCTCACAAGCAGCTATGGAATCAAACCTGAGTGTTGGGGGAAGAGTCAAGCGCACGATTCTGGTTGTCGATGATTTCGACGATACCCGGCTGCTTTTGAGAACCTGGTTGGAAAAGAAAGGTTTTGGCGTCGTTGAAGCAGACGACGGCATTCGTGCGGTGGCCAAGGCGCAGGAAGTTCGCCCGGATCTCATCATTATGGACGTCGAGATGCCGGAGATGGACGGCCTCTCCGCAACCCGCAAGATCAGAAATATCCAAGAGCTTGACGGCATTCCCGTAGTGGCCGTCTCGGCTTACGGTGCGGAGCAGTTTCGAGCTGAAGCCCTCGCAGCCGGCTGTCAAGAATATGTATCGACACCATTCGAGCCTGAGGAACTGGAAAGACTGATCCGCTCGCTGCTGGCTTAAGCCAAGCTACTTTCTTGAGAGGTGGTTAGTTTTGAGCCCCACATCGTTTACTCAGAACTCACATCGTTGCCGCCTCGCGTTAAAGATAGTGGCGTTCCTCGTTGTTTCCCTTTCCCCCCTTTCCCCCTTGAGCGCGGCGGCGCAGGATGGCCAATGCAAAACAAGACTAACCGATCTTCCTGAAAACGCGGAGTTGAGAGGTTTTCGCCTGGGCATGAGCATGGACCAGGTAAAGGCAAGAGTGCCCCAGGTGGTTTTCCCTCCCGCAGATGAGCTGGGGACGGCAAAGACGACCATTAATCCCTTTTTCGATCCACGCATCGACAAAACCCCCTTCGCCGACGTCCGGAGCATTTCGCTGGATTTCTTCGACGGACGATTGGTCTCACTCTGGATCGGATATGACGCATCCTTCAAGTGGAAGGCCGTGGACGACTTTGTGAAGGGCATATCGACGGCACTTTCGGTGCCCGCGAACTGGTCATCGTGGAAGTTACGTGGCCAACAATTGAGATGCGCCGATTTTGAGATGACTGTTTCGATCATTGCCGGAGGCCCAAGCTTTCGCATTCTCGATCTAACGGCGGAAGACGCACTGACGGCGCGCCGAATCGCCGCAGAAGAAGCGAAGGCGGCAATTGAGGAGAGCAAAGAAGACACCGAGGAAATTGTCGCCGACAAGAAAACCAAGATTTACTACCCTGCGGGTTGCCTACCTGCCAGCGAAATTAGCGAGACGAACCGTAAGGTCTTTAGTACAGTGGGTGCGGCTGAGGAGGCTGGATTCAAACGGGCTAAAAACTGTCCGTGATTTGTCCGACAAACTTTAGTTTGTCGCTCTTTCTCGGAGTGCTCTTCCATCGCCATTGAACGGGCAAACTCTAGTTTGTCGCCGCACTGGAGACTATCCAATTGAGCGACTGTTGTCCGCGATTTGTCCGACAAACTTTAGTTTGTCGCTCTTTCTGGGGAGTGCTTTTGGTCACCATGGAACGGACAAACTTTAGTTTGTCGCTCTTTCTGGGGAGTGCTTTTGGTCACCATTGAACGGGCAAACTCATGTTGGTCGCTGCGCTGGAGACTCTCAGTCAGCGCAGCGGCGACAAACTAAAGTTTGTCGGACAACCCGTGAAAGGAGTTAAAGATGTTTAAGGAATTTCGAGAGTTTATCGCTCGCGGGAATGTAATTGACCTGGCTGTGGCGGTAATCATGGGCGCCGCATTTGGGAAAATTGTCAGCTCACTTGTCGAAGGTGTCATCATGCCTCCTATTGGGTTGCTGCTTGGCAATGTCGATTTCTCAAACCTCTTCATCGATCTCTCGGGTAAGAGTCCGGAATCGCTCGCCGACGCACAGCTTAAGGGACTGCCCGTGATTGCTTATGGCCAATTTATCAACGACGTAATTAGTTTTCTGATCATTGCGACCGTGGTGTTCTTAATTATCAGACAGATCAACAAGTACCGGGAGCCGCCCCCGGCCACGAAAGATTGCCCTTACTGCCTTACTTCAATTCCACAAGCTGCCACTCGCTGCTCCGCGTGCGGCTCTGAGGTTGCCGGGGCTACCGCCTGATGCGTGAGTGTCCCCGATGCGAAACCTGTTATGAGGATGAAGTCCTCGTCTGCCCACAGGAGGAAGCCAACACCAAACACACTCTTCCGGGCACGACTCTTCTCCAGGGGCGCTATCAGCTCGAGAAGCGCCTTGGCCGAGGAGCCATGGGTCAGGTTTACCTGGCGCGAGATCAAAATCTGGTTACCCGCCGTGTCGCGGTGAAGACGGTTCGGCCCGACATTCTCAGCGACGAAGGCCTGCAGGAAGGAGAAGCCATCGCTCGTTTCGAGCGCGAAGCCCGCGCCGCTGCGACCATTCGTCATCCGAATGTGGTCGACGTCACTGACTTTGGTAAAAGTCCGGACGGAGTCTTTTTCCTGGTGATGGAATATGTCGAGGGTGAAACTCTGCATCAACTGTTGCGGCGTGAGGGCACCCTCGGTGTTAAGCGCACCGCGGCGCTGCTACGCCAAATCGTGGCCGGAGTTGACGCGGCTCATGACGAAGGCATTCTTCATCGGGACTTGAAACCCGCAAACATCTTCATTATGCAGCCGCGCCGAAAGAGCACGTCGGACGAGGGCTTTGTTAAGGTCGGGGACTTCGGATTGGCAAAGATTGTTCACTCAGATCGCTCTGAAACGCAAACCGGTCCTCTATCACGAGGCATCATCGGGACTCCCGAATATATGGCTCCCGAACAAATGGAGGAGGGCGTGGTACTGGACGCGCGCGCCGACGTTTACTCGTTGGGCACTATCGCTTATCACATGCTCGGAGGCCGGCCCCCGTTCACGGGAGATCTTACCCAGCTAATTGCGCAGAAACTGCTGAAAGATCCGCCGGCTTTGACCACAGTGCGGTCTGATATCTCCGCCGAAATCGAGCGAGCCGTAATGCACGCATTGGAAAGAGAAGCTAAGGATCGACCGGCAACGGCAAGCGACTGGTTGGAAGAGCTTGAAGCCGCGCTCAAGGTCCAAGCACCCTCCGCCGCTCCGCCGGAATCGCGCGTCGTGATCCTGGCGCCCGCGGGTTCCGAAGTCTATCTCGATGACGAGCGCCGCGGCAGCGTGGGGCGTTCAGGCCGCGTGGTTCTCACCTCAATTGCCCCCGGTCAACACGTTCTGCGAGTCGCTCGGTTGGGAGACTCAGACGACGAGCGGGTAATTGAAATTCGACCCGATGGCGATGAGCAAATTATTCAGGCTCAGTTCAGGAGCATGCCTTCGAGCGAGCCTCTGAGTCCTTCGCGGGGCGGTAGTCTCGACAGTCGAACCGGAAGCGAGTCAATGGCTCCCGGCGTAGTTATCTGCACCAAATGTCATTCACGATTTGCCGCGGGCACGAAATTCTGTGGCCGCTGCGGAAGCACCGCGTTTCAGATGCTGGGGTCACCGACAAGTTCTGCCACCCCGGCTGAGAGTGCCCCGCCGGTCTCTCATCCACCCGCCACCTTGACTTGTTCCCGCTGTGGCCATGAGTATCCGGCGGGCATACGCTTCTGCGGGCGCTGTGGCATTCCGATCGAAACGGCGGCGCTTAACTGGAAACCGCCCCGCCCAGTTGAGGTCTTTTGTAAGGGTTGCGGCGCCAGCTATCCGGCGGCAACAAGGTTCTGCGGAAGATGTGGCAAGCCGATTAATACTTGAGCCTCCCGGCGCTTTCCTTATAATTAGCATCAATGAAACGCTGCCCCAGTTGTAATCGCACCTACACAGACGTCACATTGAACTTCTGCCTTGAAGATGGCACGCCTTTGACCAGCGATGCGCCGCCGTCCTTCGATCCGCAGGCGACAGTGCGATATTCGCAGCCGACCCCGACCGGTGAGCCTCCACCTACTGAGATTTATCGTCAAGAGAAGCCCTTGGTGAACCAGGTGCCTGAGATGGCCCAACCTCGACCGGCTGCACGCCAGTGGACTCCTACCCCGGTGGCGCGAGCGCCCAAGAAGTCGAATGCAGTTTGGTGGATACTGGGCGGCGTGGCAGTGGTCAGCGTTATCGGCATCGGATTAGTCATAATGATTCTGGCGCTGGCGAGCATCAGCTCGACTGAGAACACCAACACGGCCAACACGAATTCTCGAGTGGTGAATCGCAACACCAACGCCAATAGAGCCTCGAATGCCAATACCAACACCGGCCCGGAGTTGCTGAGTTCCTTCACCGACGATTTCTCGACTCAGACTTGGCGCACCGGCAATTTTCAGTTTGGTGACATCTGGTACTCAGACGGCGAATATCGCATGCGCGCGAAAGAGAGAACCTACCTCGTCATGTATGCGCCTTCAGATGTGTACAGTACGGAAGATGCCACGGTGCGGCTGACGGCGCGCAGCGTTGACGGAGTTGGTCCGACGTCTGGGTACGGCCTGATTGTTCACGGGCAGAAGTCTACCAACAACGAATTGGAAGACTATGCCCTATTGATTTATACGGGCAGCGAACCGCAATACGAAGTTGTAATGCATAAAGGTGGCGACCAGAAGACACTGGTGCCTTGGACCAAATCGTCAGCCATTCTTGCGGGCGGCAGCCCTAATCAATTGGAGGTCCGAATCAGAGGGGATCAACTATCCTTCTATGTCAATGGCCGCTACCTCACGCGGATCACGGACAGTGAAGGCTTCAAGCGTGGGGTTGTGGGAGTCTACACGAGTGAGGCCTCGGAGGTGGCTTTCGACAACCTGGAAATTGAAAGATAGGGTCATTTCCATTTATCATTTGACATTTTTCATTTGTCATTTCACTCGACATTTTCTTAATTTGACATTTTTCATTTGTCATTTCACTCGACATTTTCTTAGTGATGAGTTCCGGAGGAAAGAACTTCACTCGCGCTTACAAATGTCAAATGTAAAATGCCAAATGACCTATGACAGATGATCCGGGTTCCGCTCGAAAATGCAAATCAACCTACGAGTCTTGGCGGGTCCTTACAAGGACCGCGTCTTCGTCTTTAATCAACATGACACCTTCCTGATCGGCCGCACAAACGACGCCCATCTGTGTCTTCCTGACGACCGCTTCTTTTCCCGGCATCACTGCTTGATCGAAATCCAACCGCCGCAGTGCTTTCTTCGCGATCTCGGTTCCACCAACGGAACTTTCGTAAACGGACGCCGAGTAGCGGAAACCTTCTTGAAACATGGCGACCAGATTCAGGGAGGCGAGACGATATTGCTGGTAGAAGTGAGTTCAAGGGCGCCGGCCGATACCGATCCGATTGCGTCCCACAATAGCCAACCTGCAGTCGTGATGGTCGAGTGTATGAAATGCGGCAGACGCGAAGAGGCGCAGGCGTCCGCTCCCGACGAGCGCTTCACCTTTCTCTGCGAAGAGTGTCGGGAGGAACAGAAAAGGACGCCGCAGCCGGTACCAGGATACTTAATGATCAAAGTGCTGGGGCAAGGCGGCATGGGATGCGTGATGCTGGCCCGGGATCAAAAGACTGGCAAGCCAGTGGCAGTTAAGACCTTGCTCCCTGAGTGTGCGGTAAGTGAGAAGGCGATGCGCCGCTTCAGGCGAGAAATTGATGTGGCCGCCGCGCTCAAGCACCCAAACATCGTGGCCTTTCTCGATCATGGTACGCATAATGGTGTCGTTTATCTGGTCACTGAATTTGTGGCCGGCTCAGACTCCGCGCAACTTGCCGACGCTCATGGTGGTCAGCTTCCCTGCCGGGAAACAGTCTCGATTATTTCGCAGGCGCTCGACGCTCTTTCTTACGCGCACTCCCGAGGGTACATTCATCGGGACATTAAAGATCAGAACATCCTTGTCACTGGTTCGGCGCCCAATTTTATTGCGAAGCTCACCGACTTTGGACTTGCGAAAAGTTTTGTGCAGTCCGGCATGAGTGGAGTCACAATGGCCGGCGAAAGCGCCGGAACGATCTCTTACATGCCTCCCGAACAGATTCGAAACTTTCGCGATGTCCGGCCTCAGTCGGATATCTATGCGGTGGGGATGACCGCCTACAGTCTCCTTACAGGGGAACTGGCTCTAAATCTCGAGCGAAAGTCGAGCATCGCGGAGACGATTAAGGCTATTTTCGAGCAGCCCACAGTTCCGTTGCGGCAACGCGCACCACATTTGCCCGCAACTCTCTGCGAGATTGTCGATCGCGCGCTGCTGAAAGATCCTGCTCAGCGGTGGCAATCCGCCGCCGCCATGCGCACCGCTTTGATGCACGCGGCTTGACAGGCATTGAGGTAATCGACAGCCGGAGAGTTGACAGACCCCTCATGACTTTAATATAAGCAAGGCGTACTCATAATCCCAAAGCAACCGGCACATCAAACCAGGATCCTCGATGCCCACTGGTTTTACAATTCGTTCCTTTTTCTATTACATGCTCTCGGTTGGCGAGTGGGGCTCCGGAGTCACATTGGCGTTGCTCACGTTATTGGCCAGTCAAGATGCAGAAGACTACAATTATGGCCACTTCCAAATGTTATTTTATGGTCGCAGAGTCACAAGCTTTTGATCTTTGGCTTAGCGGTCGTCGCTGTGGTAGCCAAGTTTGCTCGGGAGCGCGTTGGACCACCTTGGGCGTGGAAAGCGATCAAGGGCCTCATTGATACGTGGCAAGGAAGAATCTTTGCGGCAATTCCTTACGCCTCCGTTGACGAGCATCGAATTACGATTTTCAGGCGCGTTCATAGATGGAGACCGTTACGCCTTTGGCGCTTGCTTAGAACAACGGGTCAATGGCGTTATAGCCAATGGCCTATTGGGTGGTTTAAGCCGGTGGTTCGTTCGCAACATGTATCTCAGCTAAATATCACTTGGTTTCCCTGTTTTGACGCAGCTCGAGTTGGCGAAGGCTTCGTGGGGCTGGTCTGGAGAACAAGCGGCACTCTGCGTACGTCCACACTTCCGGATCTGAATCCGGCGCCACCCAACCAGCCATCCAATGACGATTACAGAATCTATGCAACGCAAACCAGAACAGAGGAAACCTGGCTCAGGAAACGGCAAGGAAAAATCAACGCGCGTACCCTATGCGGGACTAAGATCGAAAGAAACGGGCACAATTGGGGAGTAATCATAATCGATAGCAGAAGCACGAATCTCACGGTGAGTGATGACCAGGTTGAGTTCGCTGCGTCAGCGCTTGGAAAATTCATTGAAAGGGCTTAGCATGATCGGTGCCAGAAGGAGGATTTAAAGAAGTAATGTCAGACTGGGTAAATCTTAATATCGATACAGAAAGTCTCAAGGAAGAAAAGGAGTTGGAGGACGGGGTCAAGGTCATCGTTTCTCCTTCGCCTTATGACGTTCCTGGGGCCATGAAGGCAGAGTTTGACGCGTCAAGTAGCAAGCTTCGAATCCTGTTTCGTTATATCGGCAGCGAACCGGTGAAACATCAAGCCGGCAAACAAGGTCTCGCTTTCGGAGTGGGCAAAAACAGTGGTCGGCTATATGAGATCGGTATGACGTTGGATGCGGCCGATATTGACGATGCCGATATTCCAGGACTAGTAAAGCGGATATCAGGCGAGATTGACCGACTGGCAGATATTTATGGAAACGAACGAAAAGAGAACTACCGATTAGTGAAACGCGCTCTTAATCTACGACAGGTTCCTCTCTTTCTGGCCCTGCATCCGACTGCGGTTGAAGCGGCGGCATAAAATCGCCCGGTTGTGTGACGCTTCCCTCTCTCCTGGAGTCACTTAAGCAATAGCGCTCATTCGAGGACTCAGCACCCCAAGAGTAAATCTCTCCCAGGGCCCGTAAAGTCCAATAAAATAGAACTTTACTTCTGCTAAGCCGGGGCCGCATAATATCCCTTCTTGTCAGCGCCAGAGGCTAGGGGCGCGTTCAAAAACCCGTCTCGCGGACACATGGCGTCAATCGCAGCAGCGCGTCTGCACATTATCAGGAGTTAATAAAGATGAGATCGATCTGGAAAGGTCATATCAGGTTTCTTTTAGTCGCCATTCCGGTGCGTATTTACAATGCGATCGAAACGAGCGAGAAAATTCAATTTAACCAACTGCACCGTGACGATTACGGGCCGATTGGCTACGACAAGCGTTGTAAAAAGTGTCAGCAAGTCGTGACTAACGATCAGATCACCAAGGGCTATCAGTACGAGCCGGACCGTTACGCGATTGTCGAGCCTGAGGATATCGCCAAGGTAAAAATCAAAACCACTAAAGCCGTTGACATCGTCGGCTTCGTCGACTCGTCTGAAATCCCGACCACTTTTTACGACTCGCCCTACTACGCCGGACCAGATGGGCCGGTGGCTGAAAAGCCTTACGCGTTGTTACGGGAGGTCATGAAGCAGACCGGTAAGATTGGCGTCGGCAAAGTAGTCCTGCGAGATCGTGAAGATCTCGTCGCGGTCTTCCCGCACGAAAACGGTCTGGTGCTGCAGAAGCTTCACTATCCACACGAACTTCGAAATATGCAGGATGTGCCTGAGATCGATGGCGCCCAGAAGCTCGACAAAAACGAGTTGAAGCTGGCCACGACTCTGGTCGAGCAGATGGTTACCAGTCTCTCGGAGATCGACACGGCGGACAACTATCACGAAGCGTTGAAAAAGTTGATCGACTCGAAGATCAAGGGCAAACAGACGGTTGAATTTGAGGTTGAAGAGCTGCCCAGACTCGATATCATGAGCGCCCTCAAGAAGAGTTTGCAGCAATCCAATCGTAAGCCGATGGTTAAGGCAGAGAGTACAGCAAAGAAGAAACCGCAAATCTCGCTGGTTAAGCCGGTCGCCGCCAAAGCCAAGCCGGTAAAGAAACGAAAGGCTTCGTAGACTTCTCGACAGCAGATGAAAGAAAACCGAAATAAGGTTCTCTCTTTCCCCTCACCTGTCCCCCCAAAGGCAGATTATCAGCGTGTCAAATCAAACTACTCTGTCCGCGAAATCAAGCAACTCTTTGGTCTGAGCGAGCGCACAATTCGCCGCTGGACCGAACAGGGCATCATTCAAGCCGTTTCCTCAACCGAAACTAACGAATACAGCTACGACTTTCAGGCGCTCACCCAGTTTCGACGCGTCCGCGAGTTGCGCTCACAAGGCCAGAGCATTCGCCAAATCGAAGCTGAGCTGCAAGGACAGTTGAATTTATTTCGCGCGGAAGTCGGGCGACTGGCCCGCCTGCTGACTCCTTTTGAGGAGGCGTTGGTGCTGCACGAGGCTGGAGATCCAAAAGCTGCCGACTGTTATCTTGAAGCAATTAACGAAGGCGACAACGTTGCTGAAGCCTATTGCAATCTGGCAATTATTAGCCTTGAGCATGGCAACATCGCGAAGGCGCTGGACAAATTTACCCTCTCGCTTAAGAGCGATCCCCGCCACGTCGAGGCCCATTACAATCTGGGAAATCTGTACTATGACGCCGGAGAACTGCTCCTGGCGCGCCTTCACTATGAAGCAGCGACCCAGATTGCGCCGGAGTTTTCACTGGTCTATTTCAATCTCGCTTTGGTTTATCACAAACTGAATGAGGGCGCCGCCGCGTCGGCTGCGCTTGAGAGGTACATTCAACTCGAGCCGGAGGATGAGGAGATTGAGGCGCTGCGGCAGTTGTTAAGGGCTATGAAAGATCCTCGCCGCCCCACAAAATAAATCGAATTTTAATTATTTACCGCTTTACGAATAAGGCCCAATTGCCCTTCACAACGAGTGAGAATCGATTTTCCACTCGCCAGTAGAATTCACTCAACGCTTACCATTCACTATTCACTATTTACTATTTACTATTTACTATTCACGAGGATTTGGCGGTGGGCAGGAAGGGACTGCCCACCTGCTAGTACGGGATCGGAAAGAAAGGTGAACGATCCCTAATACGTAGGTAACGTATCGAAAGAAATAATACGCCGCCGATTCCAGCGAAATCTCTGTGTGATCGTGACCTGACTTGAGAGTGGAAAGAGAAGATCGATCAAACTGAAACCATAACGAAGGAAAACAAAGATCGTTGTTTGTGATATTTGGTGGTATTTCCTTTGTGGATTCTGTCGAAGGGTCTAGCCTACACGACCCGGGGAACTGAGAACGAAAACATGACACTACGAGGAGTTTTAATTCCTAGGCAATCAGGAGAAGATCAGTTTACAATCAACCGTCCGCGTTCCTTAGGGCATTCCCCAGATTTATTGATGAGCCTGGTTCGGGAGGGTTCCCCATGTCAAAGAGCAAATGTCGCGTCCTGTGTGTCGATGATCACCCGGATACGTCGGAGATGCTGAAGTTGCTACTTTCTCAAGAGGATTATGAAGTCGTCACAGCGACAACGATAGAGGAAGCTCTTGAGTTTGCGAAAAGTGAGTCCTTTGATCTTTACATACTCGATAAGCGTTTTCCTGACGGGAATGGTTTGGAGCTTTGCAAGCAACTCACCATCCTGACACCAGGAGTCCCTTGCATGTTTTATACGGGAGACGCCTATGAGATACATCGGCAGCAGGCGATAGCAGCCGGGGCGGAAGGCTATGTTGCAAAGCCCGATATCGACGCCCTGATAGACGTTGTGCACAAACTCCTTAGGGAACGTGAGTGCGCCACCTCAGTCTAGTCATTTTCCATATGGCATTTGACATTTTTCATTTGCCATTTGAATGAGGAATGAGTTGATTCGTCATCAGTAATTAAGACATCAGGTGATTCATCAGGAGCAGTGAATCAGTTTGATTCTTCATCGGTAATAAGGACTTCGTTGATTTCTCTATCATTAAGGAATCAGTGGATTCTTCAGGTATCTGGAAAATGAGTTGAATCCTCACCAGAAATAAGGACTTCGTCGATTTCTCTATCATTAAGGAATCAGTTGAATTCATCAGCGCCCCATTGAAATGGAAAATGAAAAATGTCAAATGCCAAATGGAAAATGTTCCCGGCTTGACACGTCAAATCACGAACGTATAATTTTGGTTCGGCGTTCGGATAAATAATTTCAAAGTCTTTGAAGGCGCCATGTCCCCACCTCGTGTGGCGAACGAATAATTTCTTTCGCGTATGGGCCGTTAGCTCAGTTGGTAGAGCAGCTGACTCTTAATCAGCGGGTCGCAGGTTCGATCCCTGCACGGCTCACCAGATCACCGGAGGCGACCATCTTTGGTCGCCTCTGTTATTTTGGGATAAAAGAGAAAACGTGCCCCATGCTTGCTCACCATTATGAGCTATTGCACCCGCGACATATTTGGCAGGTTTCTGATCAATGATTGGCCCTCCGCTTTTCGTTTGTGACCAACTTGTGACCAGTTTTTTGACGACGCTGCTGTCGATACTGTGACAAAAAGTAATCGCTGCACGCTTTCCTTGATCGGTGGCGTGGATCGATGGCGGGATGTAACGCATGGTCGTCACAATCGATGCGTGACCATCAACACTCCTTGATCTTCACAACGTCAACACCGGCATCGGCCAGCCGAGTTCCGAACTGTGACGCAAGTCATGAAAAAGTGAAGTTGGTAATACTTGCTTCCCGCCATACTGCTGAGAAGGACTTTTTGATGTCGGTATACCGTGTTCCGGTATCCGGGTGTATCAGCCGTCAGTCAAACGACCGATGCGTATCGGGAGAGCGTGCCGGGGATACAGACTACTGCCGCCTCTCAATCCGTTGCCAGCAGCCAGCAGTATGAGACCGAGATGAAGGTCGCGATCGATAGGCAGGCTGGCGAGCAGATAGCGGGAGTCAACGCCGGCGCCGGTCAGGCTATTGGCGGCTACCAACGTGGCGCCGCCGAAGATCGCATGGGAGTCGAAAAGAATTATCAAATGGAGTCGGGTGCAAACAAACAAATCTACGTGACTCAGGTCGATGCAGCAGGACAAATTCGGAATGCTGGGTTGGAGGCTGCCAAACTTCGCCAAGCCGCCGCAGTGATTACCCAAGTCGGCGAGAGATTTCAAGAGAAGTCGGCCAAGGAATGCGGATACGTTTTTGAGGGTACCTCTACGAGAAGGACAAGACTCGCTAAAGCAAGGGTGATCAGCGACAATTAGAATTCCCGGCCGTGTTGCCTCATTTGAGAATGTTACCGAACAGTGTGCCTCATTTTCTGAGTTTTAGTGTTTCGAAATGCGCTGGCGCGTAGCGAAGTCTGGCTGAGCGCAGCGAGGCCAGACGTAGTGGAGTGCCAGTACATTTCGAAACGGTCGCTAAACCTTGCTGGCCGGCCATAGAATTCATCAGGCTAAGCAAAGTAAATCGATTGTAGGCCAAATACGCGCGGAGTTTTCCGTACGGTTTGGATGAAATCGATTTTTTACGCCATCTGATGGAAAACCGCAGAACCCCCTGGCTCGATTACCGTGCCTGTTTTAGCTGGACCATAAACGAGCTCCCTGGCGATAGTGGTTCGCCATACCCGCACCCGGCGCTGCAACGTGCGCAGTTGTCCCTCAGAAAAATTGCCATAACCCGTCCCTTGAAGTCGCTTCAGCATTTCCTTAGCTGCGATGTCTGGGCTCTCCTCGAGCCAGCTCAACAAGACCGGCCAGACTTCCGCAAAAGGATCCTGACGAGTTCGCCACCAGCGCCCGGGCTGGGGCTCGCGCCGGTGGGTTGGCCGTACTTCGCCTGCGCGCCAGGCGGTTGCCAAACTGGCGACGAATTTCTGCAAATCCTCAGACACTGGTTGAGGCGTGAGATTCTCACTGATGGCGACGACCGCGTTTTGGGCATCGCGGATGTGCTTAAGCAAGCGCACCGGGTCAAGCAGGTCAAATTGCTGCTGCAACTGTTTTTGCTGGCTTCAGGAAAGCCGTCCAACATGACCAGACGTCGAAAAGGCGTCTCCGGAGCCTGATAGTGCTTCCGCACTTTCGCTCCCTCCCGTTCTTTGCCCTTCAGTTTGAACGAGGGCTGAAAAAAGTTCACATAAAAACGCGACGCCTCGTACAGTCGCCGTAACGCTGCCGCTGCCGCTAGTCCTTCGAGCCGGCCATAACCAATCAACTTCCTCACAATCGCCCCATTCTTCTGCTCTACCCAAGCCTGATCGTTCTTGCGATAGGCGCGGCATCTGGTGAAAACAATATTCCGCTGCTGACAGTAATCCCACAACGTGTCGTTCATAAAGGCGCTGTCATTATCCGTATCGAGTCCCAGCAGCGGGAACGGCAGCCGCGTCTGAACGGCGTTAATCGCCTCGACGATCAGCGTCTGCTCCCGCACCGGCAACGCAATGCATTCGGTCCAGCCCGACGCCACATCCGTGAGTACCAGGGTATGAACAAAACTTCCTACCATCTTTGCCCCGCAGTGTGCCACCAGGTCCACTTCCATAAATCCTGGGCGCAGCTCTTCCCAATCGGCAAAGGTTCTCACGGCTACCAATCGGCGAATGCGATTCAGCGGCCGTTTCTGCCGCCTTGTCCCAAAGGCTTGCTCACGAACCCTTTTTAAGCGCCGGTCGATCGTGGCCGCGCTCATGCTCAGCAGCAAGCCGCGAACAGTTTCTTCCAACCTGAGATGCCTGTGCCGCTCCATGGCCTCAACCAAGGTCGGCATCGCGGCTTTTAACCGCTTGCCACAAATTCTATCGGCTGCCTCCCAAACTACGATGAGCGATTCCTCAACTGCTTCCTGATAAATTCGTTGCCCAGCCGGTTTCCGCTGGACAAGCTTTTTGTTTCCCCTAAGGACTCGGATTGCGTGCTTTCGATGGTAACCAGTCACCTTGGCGAACTCGTCCAAGATCGCTTTCTTGCCTTTTCGATCGGCTGCGCGGTACCGCTCGCCAATCGCCACTGTTAACTCTTGTCTGGTCGTCAAACTAATGGATCTCCTCACGCATGCTCTCCCACACGCAGTAGCGCGCTGGGTAACAAATTACATGAGGCAACCACCCCTTGCTAGGTAACAAAGATGCTGAGGCAACGCGAGCGGTAAAACTAGTTGACGCCGGACAAAGGGTGCTCGATTCGCACCTGACTTCATCTTGCACGTTTTATTTGCGCTTTCAAGTCTATGTTCCCCGAACGGGATTGACTTTGTTCCACCGCCTACTTTCATACCATTCCGCTCTGGGCCGGAGATTTCTTTGAGACTTACGCTCCCAGATTCTTCGCCTTTCTCACTGCTTTCACGACTGTATTCGAGTGTTCGCACCTTTCGTTAGGCAGCGTTCGTTAATTACTGCAGGTCTGCGTGAGGCTCCAGGTCCCGAAAGGTTTGAACGGATTACCACCTACGGCTCGATTGACAGGAACGTCAATGGTGTTCTTAGGACCAGAGCCCGAGTCACGAAGCAGCAGAGAATTTGTGGCGAGATAATATCTTTTCACTTGCCCTCCAATCGTTGCTTCGAAATTGCTATTGGCTTCGGCATCGTTGAACCAGAGTCTCGCCGTGCCGCTTCGGTGTCCAGCCACACCAACTGCTATTCTCACCGATAATCTGATGCTGAGAGTATCTCCAGGCAATATTGACTCAGGATTCGTCATGTTCAGATTGATTAGGCGTGGGTTCGCATTATTAAATCCGCTCCCTCCGCCTGGAATAGCATTGAGCTGGCCCACGCCAATAAGCACACCATTGTGGAAGATCTCTGCCAGCAGGTCGAACTTCGTTCCTATGTCGTCGCTGTTTTTTAGCCCCAGCCACACTTTGGCGGGGCCAAGCGAGGTGATCTGCCGGTTTAAGTTATTTGTGGTGGTATTACGATAGACCGTTATGCTGCTACTCTCATGATTGCTGACGGCCATGTCGGTAAGGCCATCACCATCGAGGTCACCTACAGCCACGTCAACAGGCGATGTTCCGGTGGCAATATCGGTCCTGGTTGCAAATGATACTGGGCCTCCGTTGGTTGTATTCAGAAAAACAGAGACCGTATTGGGAACACTGGTCGATATGATATCTCCGATGCCATCGCCGTCGATATCGCCGAACGCTGTTCCATGGGCGGGGCGTTCGGTTGAAAAATTGATTGGAGCCGCGAATGAAATCGAATCAGAAGTACTATTATTTCGTAGGACGGATACCGCGTTGCTCACGCTCGTGGAAACAATCAACTCTGGTTTTGCATCTCCATCGACGTCTCCCGTCACCACACCCTGAGGCTCTTCGCCTGTAAGAAATTCCACACCGGCGGCAAACGAGATCGAACCAACAGAACTGGTGTTTCGAAACACCAGGACCCGGTTGGTAGCTTGAGGAACAATAACATCGGGCTTGCCGTCGCCGTTCAAATCGTCAACGGCCAACGTGTTTGGAAAGCTCACAACCGGAAAATCTACTTTTGGGGCAAACGATATCGCGCCAACACTGCTAATGTTGCGGAATACCGAGAAGCTAACACCGCCGTTATTTGTTGCAACAATTTCGAGCTTGCCATCGCCGTCTATATCACCAACCATAACCCGATGCGGATTATGCCCTCCGGCAAGTTCAACGGTTGGCGAGAATGAGATGGCGCCATTATTGCTGATGTTCCGAAGCACCGAGACGGTGTTGCTGCTTGCGTTGGCAGTTACGATATCAGGTTTGTTGTCACCATCAATATCGCCGACGGCAACACCTTCGGGGCCAACCCCCACTGAAAAGTCCGCGCTAGGAGCAAACGAAATTGAGTCTACAACGCTGGTGTTGCGAAATACGGAGACGGTATTACCAAAGCCCCCCGAGTAAATCACAACGACCAGTTCAGACATTCCATCACCGTTGAGATCCCCCAACGTGAGATCTAGTGGGTTTACTCCCGTTGTGAGCATTTGTGACGAAAAAGTTGGCACTTGAGCGCACGGAATAGTTGATTGCATACTGCGGAAAACAGACCTGCTATTGGTTGTAAAGATGAACCCATGCCTGTCGAATGCGAACCCAGTAATGGTTCCGATGAGGTCAAGTCCAGCACTCACCGGCTCCCATGTAGTACCGTTGTCAGTGGATCGAAAGACGCCGTGTCCATCTGCCATTCCTGCAAAGATGTGGCCGACCTGGTTAATAGCTAGCGTGTAGATTTGAACATTGGGTAGCCCACTATTCGCTACTGTCCAGCTATCCCCGTTGTTTATTGATCGGAAAAGCCCGCCGTTAACCGTTCCAACGAAGAGGTGATTCAAATTGTTGACGACAATGGGGCGAGCATTTGGAATGTTCAGTCCAGCATTCACTGGTTGCCACGAATCGCCATTGTTTGTGGATCGAAAGACTCCACTGGTCCCTGTCGCCGCGAAAAGGTGGCCACTGCTGTTAACTGCAATTCCGTTCACGCAGGTAGCCAACCCTGAATTTATCTGTGTCCAGGTAGCACCATTATCCGCGGAACGGTAAAGTCCCGTGCAAAAGCACCCATCGGAGGCAAAGATACCTGATGATGTAGCAAGAAGGGCGCTGACATCGACACCGGTCAACCCAGTTGTCGTCCACGAACCACCGTTATCACTTGAACGAAAAACCCCGTTATGAGTTCCAGCGTAAAGATCACCAGTGAGTCCGACAGTTAATGAGCGTACATTCGTACTTAGGAGTCCGGAATTAACTGGGGCCCACCCATTGCCATTGTCCGTTGATTTAAAGATACCTAGG
>Ga0187893_10005188_pt1 | contig 23696 bp, 13 predicted proteins | sample MA1701074metaG_FD_139574 | JGI IMG/M metagenome (GOLD analysis project Ga0187893, IMG submission 139574) | White microbial mat communities from a basaltic lava cave in the Kipuka Kanohina Cave System on the Island of Hawaii, USA - MA170107-4 metaG ...
AACTCGCCTGGACCATCACTATGAAACGCTGCGTGTCGGCATGCAGAGCCTGTTTCAGGAACTCGGTATCGCGGCATGAACATGAAAAACAATTTTTCCAAGTGTTGCGCCTAAGCGCCTAATGCTCGGCGCAGGGACCCCACTGCCGTCTCTGCGTGCTGCAGCGCTCCCCGATAGTCATTGGTCATTTCTGCCGCTCCGCCCGAGTGGACTCCCTGGACTGTATCCGCGTATCCAACGGCAAACTCTAACCGCCCCACCCAGAAATCCACATAACCGCGGCCTGCTGGTGTTGCTTTCTCCCGTGCTCGTTCGGCTTCAGCCAGTGCCCGCTGATAGCCGTTTTTGACCGCTGCCAGGTAAGTGGGGACAGGCCCAGGCCTCCAGTACTTCATCAAAGTCCCACGCCTCTCCTTTGAAAAGTTCATATTGCTGTCGCCCAGGTACGTCGTTACCGACTCGATCTCTCGAAAAGCTTCCAGTAAATGTTCTCCACATTCCTCGCCGCACACGGCGCCGAGAAGATCACGCCCCACCGTTTCTGGGGTGGCTTCCGGATCCCACGCAGCCTTTGACAGGTAGGTCAGGGCCCAGTCGTGGTCGGCTGGAAACCTCTCTCGAGCTACGAATCCAGCCCATCCATTGCGCTTCAACACTTGAACAATCTTGTGGAGTGCATTTGAGGTCAGCTGCGGCACAACACCGATGTTGTCATCGTCAATCGTCAAATCCAAGACTCCCGGATTCTGTGATGGCAACTCCTTCAATACCTCGATTCGCTCCAACAGGTGGCTGGGCTGGTTTGCAGGCATCACTCCGATTTCCCAGCCTGCGGGCAAGATGCGTTCGATGATGGGAAACAGCTCCTCGGAAATCCCCCAATACATGAACTTGAGATTCGGTCGACGGAGGCTCTCCGGTGTTAACGGCCCCCTGAGCAAGCGCTCGTAAAAGTATAGGCTGGTGATGTCGCCCTTCACCTCGTCCAAGACTCGCGGCACCGGAACCTCGGCTCCTTTCCTTTTTCCGGCTGCATCCAACACCTGGGCTAAAGAGCGAATCTTGCTGATTTCATACTTAGCGTCGAGTGCCTGCCAGGCTCTTTCATACTCTCCTGTCCACTGGCGCACCTCGGGCATCCAAACAGTCACGTAGTCCGCAGAAGTATAGGTATCGATGGTTGCCCGCAGCGTCGTCAGCGCCAGTTCCTCAAGATGGGGATCGTCCACCGGTGTTTGCGCCCCTGGCACTATCGTGAGTCCTGTTCGCAGACGCATCCTCTCTGCGCCCTTCAGAAGGGGTGCAAATTCAGCGGTGAAATCTGTGGTTGGCGCGCCGACAGCAATGTTCATTCCCCGCCGGCGAGCATGGTCGATCAAACCCTGCACCAGTCGTTGACCTGCTTGCACGAACTCCTCATAGCTCCCGTTTAGTGGCAGATCCGGGTTCCAAAACTCTGTGGCATTGCCAAACAACTGACGTCCGGGCATGTCCGCGGTGATAGGGTAGTGGTAGTCATACCAGAGCCAAGCCGACTTTCGTTTGATGCCACGCAACTCATAATGCAGGAAAGGCTGCCATCCATACGGATAGATGTTCATCCGGGTGAACTTGAGCTTTGCCAGTTGGTCAATCAACGGTCGAAAATCCGCAATGCCCCAAGACTCGCCGCTGGAGGCAAAGTCTTGTATTGTTGGGTGCGCTCTCACCCGCAGCAGGGGCTCCATGACCACCTTCAGGTCGGGTAGTTTGAATGGGACTGTCGTCCCCGGCAGTACGTCCCCTGTAACCAAGTACCGCACTCCCCAACGTTCTGCCAGTTCGTAAACCGCCCACAAAGTCGCCCTCGGGCTTCCTCCCCCAACGATCAATACCTGGCGCTTCCCCAACCTCCCGCGTTGAAGCATGATGCCTTGCTCACTCACCTTGGGAAACGGTTTGCTCCCCACAGACTGCTTGATTGTTGGGTTTGTTTGGGGGCTTCCAATCAGAAAGACCACTTCTGAGCCGCTCGGCAGACTAGTAGTCGGCTGGGTCTGAATACCGAACAATCTGTCGAGATATCCGCAAAGCTCGGAGGCTGCAAATCGCTCCAGTTCTGGAGCGGTGCTGCCTACGGCAACACTCACTTGCAGATTCGCCTGAGGAGCTGCCCATGCAGGCATTGCAGACAGCCACGACAGCACCTGTATCCAGCTCAATATTTTTCTGCATTTCATTTTTGTATTTCCTCTGGAGAGTTCGCTATGCGAACGCCCCTTGGTGCCATGCGCCTCCTTCGCGTCGCGTACTGACAAATGCGATGACAGTGAAAAATAGGAGATCACAGCGTTTCGAGTATCGATTCCATGTTCTGGGCATAACCGAAGATGATGCCGCGAAACGACTGACAGCGGGACTCGCTGGCCATAAATTTCCGTCACTTCCCACAGCAGCTACGGCACGTCTCAGGTCAAGCGAGAATCCCCTTCACGACTGTCGCGGGATGTACATCCGTCAGCCTTTCGTCGCGGGTGCCATGACGGTAGGTGAGGCGTTCATAGTCCAATCCAAGCAAATGCAATACCGTGGCGTGAAAATCGGGGACCGTGACAATGTTCTCAACCGCGTGATAGCCAAAGTCGTCGGTGCGACCATGGGTGACGCCACCTCTCACGCCTCCTCCCGCCATCCACAGACTGAATGCATATTTGTGATGATCTCTGCCATCGGCACCCTGACGCGCGTCGGACATCGGCGTGCGCCCGAATTCGCCGGCCCAGATCACAAGGGTGTCGTCAAGAAGGCCCCGGCGCTTGAGATCCGTGAGTAGTGCGGCAGTCGGTCGGTCAGTCTTCCGACAGATGCTGGGTGTCTCCTTGTCGTTGCGAACGTGAGTGTCCCACGGCTGACCCCGGTGCAGAAGCTGAACGAAGCGAACGCCGTTCTCCAGCAGCCTGCGCGCCAACAGGCATTGACGCCCATAGACGGCAGTCTCCGGGTCGTCGGTACCATAAAGATCGTGTATCTGCCTTGGTTCGTTCGAGAGATCGAGCACACCGCTCGCCTCCACCTGCATCCTCGCTGCGAGTTCGAAGCTGGCAATCCTAGCTTCAAGTTCCAACTGGTCAGCGCGTGACTCCAGATGTCGACGGTTCAGTTGATTGAGCAGATCGAGACGGCCTTGGATCGCCTCGGCCGGACCACTAGGCTCAAGGTTAATCACCGGAGTGCCTTCTGCACGCATTGCCATGCCTTGGTAAACAGGCGGCATCCACCCGCTGGAAAAATTTCGCACACCATCGACCGGTAACCCTTTGGGATTCACAATGGAAACGTAGGCAGGAAGATTCTGATTTTCGGTTCCCAGACCATACACTACCCATGAACCAAGTGAGGGACGTCCGGGTTGGATCAATCCGGTGTTGAAGTTCCAAATTGCTTGTTCGTGATTGTTGTGGAGGGTCACCATCGAGCGGATTACGGCTATCCTGTCGGCGTGTTCGGCAAGGCCCGGAAGCAGTTCCGAAAGCTCGATGCCGCTCTGGCCGTGCTTGGAAAATTTGAAGGGGCTGCCCATCCATCCCTGTCCGATTCTCTTAGCGTCAATTGTTTTCATGAATTCGGCACCGGGCTTTTCTCCATGCCGCTTGTTCAGTTCCGGCTTGGGGTCGAACAAGTCCATGTGACTCGGTCCGCCATTCTGGAACAGCAGAACAACCCGTTTGGCCTTAGGGGGAGAATGGGGCTTCTTCGGAAGCACATCGAACTGAGGGCCATTGGATGCGCGCGCATCGCTCACCAGTGAGAAAAAGGCGATGCTTCCTAGCCCTGTGCTAAGTTGTTCCAAGAAACTCCGGCGGGTTAGCATTTGCCGCACCGGCATCAATTTCACGTGCCCGAAAGTCCACATCGATAGACTCCTTAATCCACGTACACGAATTCATTGGCACTGAACAAAGTCAGGCAGAGGTCGGAATAAACTCGGAGAGTCAAGTCTGGTCCGCTCAGGCTGGGATAACGAGCGGCCTGCTTGCCGATGAAGGCGAGCATCCAATCCAGCTCGTGTCTCGAGGGTTCCCGGGAAAAGGCGAGGCGAACCGCATAACGAATCGTCTTCGGGCACGCTAGAGCTGCCCCTTGATTTGCAGGAGGAACCTCCTTCAAGACACGCCGGGCGAAGTGTTCGGCTTGCGCACCGGCGAACTCGCCGTTCATCAGCGCCAGTGCCTGCGAAGCGGACGTCGAAACGGAACGGCGCGTGCAGTTGGTCTCCATGATGGGTGCATCGAATACCTCCAGAAAAGTCGGCATAGCGGAGCGACGCACCAACTGGTAGATCGAACGCCTTCCAGACTGAGTCTCATCCACAGGGACAATTTCGCCTGATGGCTTGGTCTTGGTTTGAACGGGTGCTCCGTACATCTTTGGGTCTAGCGAGCCGGCCGTCTTCAGCACGGCATCCCAGACGACCTCCGCATCCAAGCGCCGCGGCCTCATTCGCCAAAGCAATTTGTTCTCGGGATCTGCTTTGAGTCCATCCAAACGGGCGCGGGAATCTTGGCGATAGGCGGCTGACGTCATGATCAGGCGGTGAATTGTCTTGACACTCCAGCCTTGGCGGACAAACTCTGTCGCCAACCAATCGAGGAGTGGCTGGTTGGTTGGCGGCATCCCCGACTTGCCAAAGTTCTCTGGGCTCGGCACAAGTCCTTCACCAAAATGGTGTGTCCAGATGTGATTGACCATCACACGCGCCGTCAAAGGATGGTCGGGACGGGTCAGCCACCCAGCAAACGCGCTTCGTCGTCCTGTCGTCATCTCATTGGTATTTGGCCCTCGCACCTGGAACGGGTGTAGCGGATCGTCCAGTACGGTCGGTACGCCCGGCTTTACTTCTTCCCCAGGGTTCTGGGGATCGCCCCGCTCCAGAACGCGGCTCGCAGGTGGAGTTGTGTCAAGGTCGTACAACGCTCGTATAGCCGGAAACTTGACCCGTCTGGCATCTTCTTCTTTGATCTCCTTGGCCAACTGGTCCGCTAACTTTGAATACTCTGGGAACGCCTTACGCAGATCCTCGTCGCTGGCTTGCTCGCCATCCGGGTGTTTGGCCCGGAACTGCTGAGCTCTTGCGGTTTTCAAGTCGCCGAGGGCCTTGATGACCATGTCCAAGGGTCCGTTGAGCACAGCTGCCGCGGCTTTCTCTTCCCGGGTTGCCTCAACAATCGCTCGCTTGTCGCTGGGCAGAACTGGGCCGTTCGGGCGAATGGCACCTTGAAAAAACGCCAGCATACGATAGTAGTCCTTCTGGCTCAGCGGTTCGTATTTGTGGTCATGGCAACGAGCGCAATGGATCGTCAAGCCCATCACGGACGAGGCAATGATTTGCTGCGTGTCGAACAAGGTACGCCATTGGTACTCAGCGTAGTCGGCAGGCTCAAAATCTTCGCGCGTAGCATCGACGGCAGTTCGAAGAAAACCGGTTGCCTCCAGCATTTCCACCACTTCAGGAGGAAACTTGTCATGGTTGCGATACTGTGAAAGTTCGTCTCCAGCAATTTGTTCTTTCAGGAAGCGATCGTAAGGCTTGTCTGAATTGAATGCACGGATGACATAATCACGGTATCGCCAGGCATTAGGACGGATAACGTCGGCTGAGAGCACTCCTTCGGAGTCTGCGTAGCCTGCCAGGTCAAGCCAATGGCGTCCCCAACGCTCTCCATAGTGGGGGCTGGCCAACAGCCGCTCAACCACCTTCTCGAAGGCATTCGGCGAGGAATCGGTGAGGAATTCATCCACCTCTTCCGGTGTGGGTGGCAGCCCCGTGAGGTCAAAAGAGGCTCTACGCAGCAACGTGACCCGTTCGGCTTCCTGGGCAAATGTCAGTTTACGTTCTTCGAGCTTCGTCAGTAAGAAGGCGTCAGTGGGACTGATGACAAACGCATGGTGCGTGACTTCAGGTATGGCCGGGCGACGAGGTGCCTGAAATGCCCAATGTGCTCGATCGCGCGGATCACTGCCTGGGAGCGCTGAAGCTATGACCACATCCGGATGCGCTGCAGGCGCACCGTGCTCGATCCAATGCCGAATCAAGCCGACGTCTGTCCCAGCAAGTGGCGGCCCGCCGATTGGCATCTCCCCACCTCGCACCCGTTGGAGCAGAAGGCTCTTTTCAGCGGAGCCAGGAACCACAGCCGGTCCTTTGGTTCCCCCACGCAGCAGACTAGCGCGCGTGCGCACATCCAGACCTCCCTGGGGAGCGGAACCAGCATGACATTTCGCACAGTTTCTTTCGAGAATGGGCAGGATTTCCTTCTCGAACAGGACAGGGTCGGAGTCCGTTCTCCTTGGGGTCTGCTGGGAATAAGCGTCAACCGGGACGGAAACGGTCATCAGCAACACCATGAGTGCTGCTAGTTTCTTTTTCGAGTGCACCAACATATTCGTAGGCTCATTGCAAAATGCACGATAGCAAGGCATCGATGCTCCAGTCGCACCGTAAATCGGAAAAGGATCGATGAAGTGTCTTGTCGCTCGTTTCCAAGTGTCGCATGCCGATGTGCCGCACCGAAGCTACGCTTCGACCGTGCTCGTGGTCTGATTCCAGCGGACGAGCGCGCCGTGGCGCATGGAGATATTCGCCATCTGTACGACCAGAGCTGCCTGGAAACCGACTTCCATCGGCGCGCGGGGTATGGCTCGAGTTCGTACGCATTCCAGGAAGTTGTCGACGTGTGACTCCCCTGCTCGGCTGAAGCCGACGGAAGACGGTTCGTTCATGACGGGAACCTCTTCCTGGCCTTGCTTGAAGACCTGGAAGCTCTCTCGGCCGATGTCCAAGCGTGCTAGGTCCCCATCGAATTGACTGAGTTGATCGTGGCGATTCTTGTATCGCATCGCCGCGTAGTTGATGGTGAAAATGGCCAACAGGTCCTCCGGGTACTCGGCGGCAACGACGACGCGCTCTGGGGTATTCACGCCGGGCTTCAAGATGCGGCCCTGCGACGCCGTGACCGCCAGCGGATATCCGACCCCCGTGATCATGTGGATCCCATCGAAAACGTGTGCTCCTTGATCTGCCATGATTCCTCCGGAATACTCGGCATAGCTACGCCAGTCAAAGAACCGCGCTGCATCCAAAGCTCGTCTCGGCGCAGGTCCTTGCCACTGTTCCCAATCCAACGCTCCTTCAAGCTTCCTTTTGGGAGCCTGCAACTGGTTGTTTAGCCACCAGGAGCGTACCATCCGAACAGAGCCAAGAGTCCCGGCAGCAGCAACCTTCTTCGCATTGACAAACAGATCGTAACTGCGGCGCTGCATGCCCACTTGGACAACGCTCTTTGACTTCTTGGACGCGTTCACCAGCTCAACGCCTTCCTCGGGAGTGTGACACAGCGGCTTTTCAACGTAGATATCCTTGCCGGCAGACAGCGCGTCGAGCGTCATTCGGTGGTGCCAGTGCTCGGGCGTTGCAATGACGATGATCTGGATGTTCTTGTCATCGAGCATTGCCTTGTAGTTGCGGTAGGCGCGCGCCTTGTCCCCAGCGAGCGCCAGACCGGCCTCGAGATGAGGTTCGTATACGTCGCACACGGCACCGATACGCACAGCAGGATTACGCTTGAAAGCGGTCAACAAATACTTCCCTTCAGACCCTGTGCCAATAACACCAGCAACCAACCGATCGGAGGCAGACGTTTGAACCCCTAGCACGCCCGCAGCTCCGGCTACGAACGTACGTCGATCCATAATAGGTTTCTCCGGCGATGGCCCATCGGGCTTCGGCGCGGCATTCTTGCGAATTCCGCGCTCCAGATGTCGTGCCATGGGTATGCGCTCACCAAGTCCACCACGAACACTGATTGTCGAATCTCGCCCGGAGACGCAATCGAGTCTCGCCTGAGGCCCGTTGTCCTTCCTCTTCGCGTGGGCCGCTGCATCGTTACCTCAGGCCCGGTTGCCGGTTGCGTTTTCGAGCCGGCTCAGAGCATATGGCATGCCGTGAGCAAAGCTTCCTGCGCAATCATGTCATGTTCCGGGGCGTATGAAGGAGCTGCGCCTTCACGAATAATGCGTGCCATTTCCAAAAACGCAGGTCGGTAGCCAGGTTCGGACGGTAGCTCAGCTTGCTGACGTCCCGGCTTGTATGGACCTGCGGCCTCGCGCAGGTCTACCTCGAGGCGCTGCGGCGAGAAGGGCCTCACCGTTGCGGTGCCGTTGGTGCCGAGAACCTCAAAGGTGCGGTACGAGCCACCGTTCGGCTGATGCGCCGCAACATAGATCTCGGCCAGGGCGTGATCATACTCAAAAACGGCGAGTGTATTGTCCGCCAAGCCGTCCTGGATGCGAGAATCGTGGTGTAAGAATCCGCTGGTCCTTTTCGGCTTGCCCAGCAGATCGACCATACGGTCGATCATGTGGCAGCCCAGTTCGAACATGATGCCGCCGCGAAACTTAGCGAGTTGAATACGTTCTTCCAACGAAATCGGCTTGTTGATGGTGGCACGCAGCCCATAAACATCGCCCAACCAGCCCTTTTTTGCCGCCTCAATGGCGGCTTGCATACCGGGATGGTAGCGCCAGTCGTAACCCATCTGTACAACCCGCTTCCGGTGAGCGGCATCCGTCAGAAGCTTCTTCAATTTCCCGAGGTCCCTCCCAGGCGCCTTGTCCAGATGAACGAACTTGCCTGCGTCTACGGCCATTTGCGCGTAACCAAGGTTTTCTTGAACCCGCGATTCCACAGCTATGAATTGGATAAAAGGATCTTCCAGGGTCTCCTTCATAGAGAGCCACCGGACACCCTCGAAAGCCTTTTTCCCCCTGGGTTCACTTGAGTCTGGTTCACAAATCCCCGAGAACTCGAACTCGGGCATTGCCCGGAGTGTCGCCACTTTGCTGGGGGCATGGGCATGCCCTGTTCCCAGAACGGCCACACGGATCCTGCGTTCCGATCCCTCAGAGCGCAACAGAGATTGAGCGGCACTCGCCAGGCAAAACTCCCGGCGGCTTACTTGGAGATCTAATTTGCTTCCCATGACGAGGGGCGACACAGTAACTACAACCGGCCCTGAGTCCGGTAATACCGACGATGAATCAGTAACCCCAGGTTTTCACAGACCACCTGCGCTGAAACAGTTCCCGATAAGACTGGTTCACCAGTGCAATCGCAGCGAGATCGCTTCGGCTTCGTGCCACGCGCACATAAGCTTCCAAACCCCGACGTAAGAACGCCAGGGCATCGTCCATCCCCTTCACGGCATCAGCCCGGTTCCGGGCCCGGTAAGCGGCGGCACTCCGCTGGACTGCGTGGACGGCGTCTACGTACTGCGAGGCAAACTCCAATCGCCCAATCCAAAAGTCCAGGTACTCATGCCCTGCAGGTGTCGCTCGCGAGCGGGCATTCCGTGCTGCCGCCAATGCCTGGCTGTAACCTTGGTGCGCATCGTTCAGGTAGGCGGGTATGGGGCCTTCCTTCCAAGCCCAGTGCTTCATCAGCATTCCGCCCGGACTCGACGCCGTGGCCGGCGGCCAATCGGCTGGAAAGGCGAAGGCAGTTGGCGCCAGGGCGATGGTGACTGCCTCGACTTTGTGGTAGGCAGTCAGCATGTCCTCGACACATCCCTCACCGCAGATGGCCCGCAGCTGGTCGCGGGCGACCTGATCAGGTGTAACGTCGGAATCCCAGGCGGCACGAGCCAGGTACGCCAGCGGCCAGTCATGATCACCCGGGAATCGCTCCCGTGCGATGATTCCCTGCCAACCATGACGCCTCATCACCTGAATGATCTCGTGCAGTGAGTTGGTGGTCAGCTGTGGCATCACTCCGATATTGTCGTCGTCGAGGGTCAGGTTCAAGATTCCTTGAACTCGAGAAGGCAGATCCTTAAGAACTTCAATCCGCTTCAAGAGATTAACCGGTTGGTTGGAAGGCATGCTTTCCAACGTCCAGTCGGCCGGCCATATACGGTCGAGGATCGGATAGAGCTCCTCGGATACGCCAAAGCAATTCACCCGGAGTTTGGAGATGGGCGTGCCTTTCAGGACCTGAGGATCGCGTAGCAGGCGGTCATAGAAGTAAAGGTTTGCGATATCGCCTTTGAGCTCATTAACGGCACGTTGAGCGTCCACTTCAGAGCCTTTGCGGCTCTGCGCCGACGACACAATCTGGCTGAGCGAAAGCACCTTGCCGATGCCATACTTCTCGTCCAAAGCACGCCAGGCCTTTTCATACTCCCCAATCCACTGTCTGAATTCCGGCATGAAGACGGTGATGATGTCACTCGTAGGATACGTGCTGACTGCCGCACGGAGAACTGCGGAGGAAAGCCCGAAAAGTTGTGGATCATCCAGCGGAGTTGTTTCGCCAGGCACTACCGACATCCCGGCGAGTTGGGCGCTCTGTTCAGCTCCTTTCAGTAGACCAGCAAACTCGGGAGGAAAATCAGTGAGCGAAGGAGCGAATGCACATTCCAGCCCGCGCAGGTGGACATGGTCAATCAACTTGTGGATGAGCTGTTCACCCGCTTTCACCAAATCCTGGTAGATGGGAGTCAGCGGCAGGTCCGGGTTCCAAAACTCGCTAACTGTTCCGAATAGATCCCGTCCTATCGTGTCCGGCGTAATTGGATAGTGGTAGTCGTACCAAAGATGGGCTGAACGGCGCTTTACTCCTCCATACTCCCAATGCAGAAAAGGCTGCCAGCCGAAGGTATAAACATTAATCCGAGTGAACTTCATTTTGGCTAGCTGGTCGATCAGCCGCCGAAAGTCCGCTATACCCCAAGCTTCACCACTGGCAACCAGGTCTTGAATGGTTGGATGGGCCCGGACTCGGAAAACAGGTTCCATCATTACATCCGAGTCAGGCAACTTAAGTTCCCCGATCTTCTCCGGCAGAACATCCCGATCCGTTAGGTAACGTACCCCCCATCTTTCAGCCAGTTCATACACCGCCCAAAGCGTGGCACGTGGGCTCCCTCCTCCCACAATCAATGCTGAACGGTTCCCGATATTCGTCCGCTGCAGCACGATTCCTTGGTCGGTCAACTTCGGGAAGGCTTTAGAAGTCGTCGCCTGCTTTACCGCGGAATTGGTCTCGGGACTGCCCACGAGAAAAATTGTCTCAGCAGAGGAGGTCACCCTCCGAACTGGTTGGGAACGAATCCCGAACACTTTCACCAGATAGCCACACAGTTCCCTAGCTGCATACTGCTCCAATTCCGGCGCCGCTGCACCTACGACAACCTCCACACGCGGCACTGCCTTTGCCATGCCCAATAGAAGGAGTCCCCAAGCAAGTGAAAGGAACAGAGCTCGGAGCTGTCTATAGAGATTCATCCAGTGATCCTTATTGCTTCTTCAGTTCGGCGATCTTGGCTTTCAGTGCACGATACCCGTACTCGTTCATGACGGCGATAGCGCCCAGATCTGTCCTGTTTCGAGCCACGCGCGCATAAGACTCCACGGCGCTGCGCACCGAAGCCATGGCCTTCTCCGCCTCGGCCAGGGCTTCGCCAGGTTTTTTGGCCGCCTCCGCCGCAGCCCCTCGATGCAAAGCTTCAACCGCGTTCGCATAACCGAGGGCAAACTCCAATCGTCCCACCCAAAAATCTGGATACCAGCGGCCTTCCGGCTTCGACTTTGCTGCGGCCCGGCGGGCTGCCTCCAACGCCTGCCCGTAATCACGTTGCACCCTCGACAAATAAGCGGGGATCGGTCGTGGCCTCCAGAACTTCATCATCATCCCCGGCACATAGAAGGCAAAAGGAACATCCAAACGCTGTGACCACACGGCGCCTTCCGCGACAGGACCCTCGGCCCTGCCTGTCGCGAGGCTCAGCGTCGCTGATTCGGCAAGATTGAGCCCAGCAACCATGTCCTCAACCGATCCCTCCCCGCAAACGGCGCGAACCAAGTCGCGTGCTATTGCATCTGGTGTGGCGCTCTCGTCCCATGCCGCACGGGCCAGATACGCGAGAACAGCGTCATGATCTGCTGGAAACCGCTCGCGAGCCACAAACCCGGTCCAACTATGGCGGTGCAGTTCTTGAATGACTTTGTGCAGAACTGTCGGGCGGAGTTGCGGAACCAGACCGACTACATCGTCGTCGAGCGTCACATGCATGAAACCAGGAACCTTCTTTGTGTTCAGAGTTGAGAGAATTTCGGCCCGTGGCAGAAAATGCTCAGGCTGATTCTCAGGGTGAATTCCCACCTCAGACCCGCTTGGAAGAATCCGTTCCAAGAAGGGGAACAACTCCTCGGCAGGCTCACCGTAAACAAATTTGATGTCTGGACGCAGCGTATCCTTCAGCACCTTGGGATCGTTCAGCAAACGATCGTAGAAATAAAGAGAAGTGAGATCGGCTTTCACCTGCTCTACTCCCAGATCGCCTGGCCAACGCCCTGATCCCTTGCGATGCCCGGCCGCCGCCACAATCTCTGCAAGCGAACGCACTTTGCCGATCCCGTACTTGGCATCCAAAGCTTTCCAGGCGCGCTCATATTCTCCCTGCCACTGTTTTTCTTCAGGCATTCCGACGCTCACAAGGTCCGCTTCCGGATAGGTATTGACCGTCGCGCGCAGAATAGCGGCCGACAAGTCGAATATCACCGGATCCTCCACCGGTGTGTTGGCACCGGGACGGATCGCAAGCTGAGATGATTTAGCGGTTCCCTTCAGGAGCGGCGCAAACTCGGGGGGAAAATCGTTCGTGGAGGCAGTCACATCACATTCCATGCCCCGCCTATGGGCATACTCAATGAGATTGTGCACCTGCCGCTCGCCCGCTGCCATCAACTGGTCGTAACTGCCGTTGAGCGGCAGGTCTGGATTCCAGAACTCGCTGGCATCCTCGAATAATTCCCGTCCTATCATGTCTGCCGTGATCGGGAAATGCACCCCGTACCAAAGCGATGCGGAACGACGCTTGATGCCCTTGTGCTCCCACTGCAGATAGGGCTGGTACATATACGTATATACGTTCATTCGGCTGAACTTGAGCTTGGCAAGCTGGTCAATCAAAACGCGAAAGTCCGCCATACCCCACGCTTCGCCGCTGGGCGCGAAGTCCTGGATCGTGGGATGCGCTCGAATTCGGAAGATGGGTTCCATCACGACATCCAAATCAGGGATCTTCAGTTCCCCGACGTTCTCCGGCAACACGTCACGGTCGGTGAGATAGCGCACTCCCCAGCGTTCTACCAGTTCATAGACCGCCCAGAGCGTCGCACGAGGGCTGCCTCCACCCACGATCAAGGCAGGCAGGCCCTCATATTCCGCACGTCGCAGCACAATCCCCTGGTCCGTCACTTTTGGGAACACCTTGTGCTCCGTCGCCTTCCTGACGGCAGCGTTGGTTTGGGGACTGCCGATCAGAAATACCATCTCCGGTAGCCCTGAAAGGCTGCGATCCGGATAGGCCGGGATGCCGTAGAGCTTCGCCAGGTAGTCACAGAGTTCGGTCGCCGCAAAGCGCTCGAGGTCCGGTGCAGCTGAGCCGATGACAACCTCAACCCTCGGTGCCGCTTGCGCGGTACCGCAGAGCGCTAGCATGCTGACGTTCAAAATAATAAGAGAAGCAACTCGCCTGTAGAGTTTCATCGATTGCTCCTTTTCACTTCTACAACTCGGTGAAGATAGCCGTCAAAGGTCTGGAACCGTCCATCACGTCACGGCTTCGCAGGCGCAGCTAATCTCTCGCGTAGGAACCATAGAAGCAGACTCAGGCTCGCCAGTGGCCCAAACCAAATGCTGGCTCCAGGCCAAATGCGTTGCCGACGGCGCCAATGAGATAGGGACCAACTGCCGCGCCTATGCCGCTAAATCCCCGGATAGAGCGTAAGCCATAGTTAACTGAGACTGAAAACGCATCCCCACGCACGAAATTTAGTGACGGCCCATTCCCGGACACGAAAATTCCGGCCTACATGATCATTGAAAGTCCCGACAGATATCCCGGCGAAAGGATCGTTGCAACAAAGGCCATTGCTGCGAACGTCGCGCAACCGCTCAGCACGACCAACTCGTGAATGCGCCAGCGTGATGTAATCCAGCTCAGGACAAGCCGTCCCCCGAACTGCCCGTTTCAGAGTTCAAGCTGATGAAATAAGCCACGATCGCAGTGTCAATTGCAATCTCTTCTGGTACAACTGCCCGACGAAAGAAACCATCCCCCTGGGCCAAACCGTGGAAAAATGCCATTATTCCTTCGGCATAAAGATCAGGGCTCCTAAGCACCTCCCTCATTGCTGAAAACGCAGGCATACTCCTCTTCAAGCTTGGGCCTTCGTGGAGTGCCTCATCACCGCCCAAGCCCAGAGAGCTTGCGCGGCGACGATTTCCGCCGACACGTAGTATCCCGCTCGCCAGTTTCCCCCACTTTCCTCGGCGTACGCAAACCATGCGCCCAAGGCAGCCGTACCAGCAACGGCTCCGCTGACATCCGCCAAGCCGGCAAGAAAAAACATGCTTTGGCACTTTTGGACAAAATGTCTGCTGATCAGCGAGCTGTAGATGACGCTCGCTTAAGGTCGTCATCGCCAACCCGAAGCAGAAAGCTCCCAACAGCACCGCAGAAAATCCCGATGCTGTGCCGATCAGGGTCAGCGAGGCTGAAATAGCCAGCAGCACTAAGATGAGGCCGCGGATGTGTCCCATCCGGCCGATCATCCAACCACCGCACAGACTGAACACGATTCCACTGAAAAAAAAGACAGACTGGCCTTGCCCCATTTGTTCGAGACTGGTGCCAAACACGCGCCCGAAAATCGGGAAGGTAACCGGCGGTTGTAGACCCCGGCATAGACGAAAACTAGAACCATGACAAACCAAAAGATCTGATCTCGCCATACAGGCGCGGGAACTGACGTGGATGCAGGACTGTAGGTGCTCTTCACGCCTGATTCCCCACTCTCCAATGCCAAGGAAATTGTCATGTCAATCTTGTGATCCCAAAATCTAGGGCTCGCAATCTCGAACCTCGACCTTGTGGCCGAGACGATGGTTCAACGAGGAAGCAACCGTCGAAAGGCGCTTATCCATAGAATGAGGGTTAAGGATTCTCGGCAGGACGCTACCATGGGAAGCACATGCGTCTAGCACTCGCCGAGCGGATTCGCGTGGAGGAAACTTAGCCCGCACAGGAACCAGGACACAGAACTGCAACTGCCAAGCAGTCCCATCGCATTCGGTTCAATTGGGGTGCGTCCCGGCAAGGCGACCCATCATCGTGAGCAGACTGAGTAGCGAAGTGCAGAAGCGAGCCGCCTTGTATGGAATCCCAAGACGGGCTGACTGGAACCCAAGCCATCGGAGAGATCAGCTTCAAACTGGGCTTCGCTAATCCATAGCCCACTGGATCAAAAAATGAATTTCATATCGATGACAAACTTCCGCTGTCCCACAGAATCGTGACAGCACAATCCCCGGGCGCTTCCCGTTGCAAGAATTCTTCCCGCGTTTACGTTGTTGATCGTGGCAGTGGGAAGTCCGTAAGCTGGATTGTTGAGAAGGTTAACAATATTGGCCCCAACCTGTATCTTGGTTCCTTCTCGAATGAAGTTGAGGGGGAACTCCTTCCAGGGGTTGAAGAGAACGATATAAGCGCCGGGTCCATTCAACGAATTGATCTGCGCATTGCCGTTCGTACCTTGGGCCGGTTGTGTGAAGCACGCAGGATTAAACCACAAGCCATGTACATCTTTGGCGCCTGCATACGGATCGCAGCCGGCTACCAAGTCTGGACGCCCCCCAGCTCTCCCCGTGTTAGAAAAATCTACCCCACTCCAAGTTGGCGTAAAGGCAAGACCCGACCGCCAGGAAAATGCACCGCTAAAGCTCCAATTCCCAATCACGGCGTTTAGAATGCTATTCGAGCTATTGGCAAAGCGCTTTCCGCGTCCCACTGGCAGTTCCCACACGTAGGGGACGATTAAATCATAGCGTGGGAAATCCTGGGCCATTGCGGTCTTGTCTCGATCTCGATCGAATGCATACTCCGGAGAAAACACGACCTGATCAGAATTGGCAAAGAAAGATGGATACAACCCGCCCGACCACTGTGTGGTGAACGAAATCGACGAATAGAAACCCTTGATCCAGGGATGGGTCAATCGGAATTCTACGCCCTGATATCCGCTAGCCCCACCATTCTCGACGAAGGGCAGATTCGAGAGTTGCGGGTATGGTCTGCGGGATTGGCTAAAAGGGGTGCTGCTGGCCGGGATTGCGTTTAGATCACGACTCCACAGAAGGCCCCGGTTGGCCGTTCCTCGATATGTAGCCAACAAGCCCCAGTTGGGAAACACCTCGTGCTCGATCGTAAAGTTGTAGTTGTGTGTCCGCGATTCCTTATAGTTTGTACTGAAGCCAGTCGCTGTGGAAATCGTCGCCGTGTTGGTACTCGTCGGGAACGCGTTCGGCCAAGCATAGAGCGCGCCAGTGGCGCTGCCAGGCCTAACTTCGTTCGTAAAGGTCTCGCTGATGACAAAAGGACCAAATGCCTGGAGCGGAACAAACCGGGAAGCGCCATTGTGCAAACCATAGCCGCCGCGCAAGACCGTCCTGGTGGTGAGCCGATAGGCGAATCCGAAGCGCGGCTGCCAACTGTTATTCCCATTGATCAGCTTATCTGGGAAGCCTAGCTCACTGGCTAACCTGACTAGGAAGGTCTGAGTCGGCCAGGCCGGATTAATGTTTTGGCGCGCATGTTCGTCCGGAACGACAATACTGAGCGTTTTCGGATCGAAGTTGTAGTAGAGTCCGTTCTTGTCGTAAGGAACGGTGTATCTGTCCCAGCGCAGCCCATAGTTGAGCGTCAGCTTGGGACTCAAGCGGAAATCGTCCTGAATGAAAGCCCCGTGTTCCCACTTCCGGCGCGCAATGACCGGCCGGGGTTGATACCTCGTCTGTGAGAAGGGCAAGCCTAATAAGAAGTCGGCAAAAGCATCTCCGCATACCTGGCCGGTACAGACACCCGCATTAGCCACCTGTGCCCCGGTAAAGGTGTTGCTGAAATTGAAACCGCCAAAGAACAGCCCTGTCGCTATTCCATCATCGAGCAGCTTAACTCCGGAGTAACCAAATTTGAGCGTATGGCGTCCTTTTATTACAGAGATATTGTCATACACCGAATACCGTGTGTCTGCATTGCCGCTCTGGTTGTCGTTGTAGGTCCGGAGCCAGTTGGCGATGCCAATCTGTGGCATTCCAGTAAAATCGGGCGTCGAGACCCCCTGGAGCCCCCAGGCATTCACAAAGTCCTTACCGAAGGCGGGGTTGGCACTGGCGGTCCAATCATCCAACTGATTGTGGTAATACACGAAGCGTGTAACGCCGAATCGCAGTTGGTTTACGATATTGGGTGAGAATGTGTGGGTTTGCGTGAAGCCTATCCCCATGTTCCAGACATCGTCCTGAGCGCTGGTATGAAGAGCGTCTGCGGCCCCAATTTGGCCGTGCCATCGGTCAAAGTTACTGATGACCTGGTGGGTCTGGAACCAGCCAGACAGAGTATCCTTAGATCCGAGATTGACGTCGACCTTGGCGTAGTGATCGTTGTCCTGGCGATATCGCCCAGATAATTCCTGGACATTATTTCTGAAGCTGTTTGGATCCCCGCTATAGGTCACTGTGTTTCCCATGAACTGGCTCATAATGTTCCGAGATACTGAGCTGATTCGGCTGGAAGGAATGATGTTACCCGGAAAGGGGACGCCCGTGGTAGGGTCGATGATGGTGGCTGGGAATCTCGAAAAGTCACCGCCCTGCATCGCCAAACTAGGAAAGGACTGTTGTTGGCCAACAACCTCAGACCTGAAATTGTTGGGCCTCCCCCAGGAATAAAAGAAGAACGCCTTGTCCTTCTTAATTGGACCGCTGAATGTGGCAAACTGCCGCCAAGAGGTGACGCCCGGGCCTCTTCGCAGGGTGGGAGAGGAAAAGGGTGTCCTGAGAGCATCTAACCTTGGGTTCACGAAGGCCGCCCAATATTCTCCATGAAACTCGTTTGAACCGCCTTTCAACGTTGCGTTGATCGTAGTCGCCCGGGCGTACTCGGCTGGCGCGCTGCTAACCACTGCGTCCACTGTATCAATCGCAGAGTTCACGACCGAAGCACTGATGAAATTGAATTGAAGCCCCTCCATGTTGTATTGATTGTTATCGGCGCGATTTCCGTTGAAGGTGTATACGCCACCAGCTGCCGACCCAGCGGACCAAACCAGCTGTTCACCGATCAATGCCCCACGCGTCATACTGGCCACCGGCTTTTCTCTCACGGCTGTGGGTAATCCGGTAGTGAGCGTTGCACTGTCCGTCTGTAGGACCGGCACGGTGGCAGTCACTTCCACTGACTCAGTAACTTCACCGAGCTCCAGAGCAACATCCAGTCGCTTTACGAGTCCAGGCGTGACGGCAATGCTTGTCTGCGCGAATCGTTTAAAGCCGCTCACCTTGACCTCCAAGCTGTAGGTCCCAGCGGTCACCCCGTCAATCCGGTAAATTCCTTCAGAGTTAGTAGTCGTCGTCCGCTGCGCGCTCGTGCGTTCGTTGGTCACAGTGACTGCGGCGTCAGGAATTGCGGCCCCGGAGGGATCCGTCACGACGCCTGTGAAATCGCTTAGCATAGTCTGAGCGGCCACGGTAGACCCCCACAATAGGAGTGAATAGGTCAATGACGCCACCCCAATCCACAACAGTCTAGTTCGCTTGTCCATACTGGTCTTCATTGGGACCCTCCTTATCTATCTGTAACGGAAGGAATCTGGATGATTGTTGAGCCGGCAACCGTCATCATCGTACTGAATTCGTTGCGAAGGACTTATTGGTTTGATCCCAGTACCGCAATGTGGGGGCATGAAACTAACTGGAGTATGCGATCAGTCAATTCGCCTATGTAGTCGTCCGTGAATTTGTCTGGTTTGAAGTGAGGCACTCGCTGGTTTGCACTGGCAAGAATTCCCCTAGCCTGTAGCAGTCGTTTCTCCATGTAGATGTAAAGCTCCATGTTCTGTAGCGAGAACACAATATGAGGGAGCAACTTCTCATGGAGTGCAAAGGCCTCTTCAGATTGACTGTTCTTACGGAATGAATAGACTCTAGCCAGAAGGTCTGCCATCCCCAACCCGGGCATTACTCCACATATCCCGACGGGGATGAGTTCCATCATGTACAAACCTCCCCAACCTTCCAACACTCCAACTCGGTCTTGAGTCGCATCCCTAATTGCAGCAACTTTTTGGGAAGAAAGGGCTTCCTCGAGCTTCAAGTACCGCAGATTGGGACATGCCGAGAGCAGTCTAACGGTGAACTCAGGTCCTATGGTTGGCCCACCTGGATTGAAATCCTGTATCAAGAAGTGATTTGGAACACCACTAAGGACGGTCGACAGATACTCAAACAACTCGTCGCCTGAGAGAGCAAAGAGCCGAGGCACCGCGATTGAGACAATGTCAGCACCAGATGCCGTGCTCTCCTGCGCCAAGGCAAGTGCACCCCGAGCAGAGCCGTGATTGCATTGAGCTATGACAAGGAGCCTCCCAGCTGCTTGTTGGACCGCTACGCGGACGACTTCCATGCGCTCGCAATCTGAGAGCTTATAAAATTCGCTTGCATAGGCAGGCAAACATACGGCACTAACTCGACATTCGATCGCAAAATCAATGAACCTCCGAAGGGCGAACTCGTCGATTTCGCCACTTGCGTCGAAGGGAGTGGGAATGACTGGAACAACTCCAAGCTCTTTCGGGATGATATGACTCTCTATACGCATCAAGATGAGTTTTATCAATTCAAAGATTGTTAAGTGAAATGAGTATCATCATATTGATATGAAGTCAACAACAATCTAATCATTCGCCGCCCGCTGAAAAGTCGCTATGGCATATAACCTGTTCTTAATTAACATTTAACTTGCATTAGCTGGATGATAATTCACGAATGGAATTGGGTCCGAACGCCCTACATCAGTGAATCAGCTTATTGATTGTTTGACTTTTTCAATTCCTGTATTATCTGCCAATATGGAGAAGCGAAAAAAAGTTTACGCAGTCCCAGCATTGGAGCGTGCGTTTGAGATCCTCGATCTGGTTCGCTCAAGTGGCTATGGCAGGACGGCAACAGACCTCAGCAAGCTTCTGGAATTGCCGTACAGCACTACGTTTTATCTTTTGAAGACGATGGAGAAACACGGCTTTCTTCGCCGAGACGGTGGGGACAAGAAGTTCTACCTCGGAAGCAAGTGGATCAGCTATCAAGGTTCTTCTTCCCAAACAACCGACTCTCAGCTGCGCGATGCCTGCGCAGGAAAGTTAGATCTGTTAGTCAAAAGGTTCGGTTTGACCGCACACACGGCCGTCCGAGATGGCGATGAAGCTGTCTATATCGATAGACGAGAACCGTCAGATTCCTACATCAAGCTGAACACTTGGATTGGGCAGCGAGTTCCGTTGCATTGCACTGCTGTGGGAAAATCTCTTCTCCTGCTTTTGGAGCCGAGGCAAGTAACTACAATTCTGCGGAGTACTCAGTTGGTTCGATACACTGAACGAACAATCACTGATATTAGAGTGCTGATCGAACACCTGCAGAACTCTAGAAAGATTGGTTACACATTAGATGACAGAGAAGCAGAACTAGAGGGTGTCTGTGTGGCAGTTCCGGTGGTTGGCTCCAGCAAGAAGGTGCTTGCTGCCGTTGGTGTCTCGGCCACGATCTACCAACTGCCTCCCGCGAAGATGCTCGAAGTCGGAGAGCAACTTCGAACAATTGGAGAAGAGGCTTCGCGGATAGTAGGTTTCAGTGGGCGGTATCTCCTATCAAAGTTTAGGTAAGATCTGGCTAGGTATAATAGATCTCCTGAGCTGCGAGCGCCAAGATCCACACCCCACCTGAGGCAAAGCCCGTTGGTTTGTCGTGCCTTTTGTGCGAATTGACCCAGCGGTTATTCTGTTGCTGGTCGGTTCACAGGGATGACCGTCGGCTCCGATTGTTTAATTCTGTTCCGCAAGAACCAAGTTAAAGCTGCCATTGCCAAAATCATGCTGGAAAACGGAACAAACCAAATACCCTGCTCAACCCCAAGTCGGCTGCCCACGAATCCGATTATGTAGGCACCTCCGCCAGCGCCAACACAGTTGATCCCTGCGAACAGGGAGAACGCCATAGCGGTTTGCCCTGTGAAGCGTGCCCCGACTAAGGAATTCAAGGATGGACCTGTCGCTGAAGAAAAAGCACCAGCCAAAGCAAATAGAATCAGTCCGACGTGATAGTTCGAAGTGACAATCGTTGCAACATACGCCAGAGCCGCAGCAAATGCGCACGTCGAGATGATCGTCATTTCAGAGATCCGCCAGCGGCCCGTGACCCAGGCTAGAAGAGAGCGCCCCACAAAATTTCCTGTCGACCTGAAACTGAGAAGATAGGCAGCTTGTGCAGCATTTACGTTGAAGTTTTTTTGAAACAACTGTCCAAAAAAAGAAACTGCTCCACCTTGGGCCAATCCATGAAGCAACCCTAGGACGCTAATAGCATAGATCGCTGGCTTGCACAAAATGATCTTCATCAACGAGAGAGGTGTGATCGTGTCCTCGCCGCCATCCTTCACTGCAGCTGAAGGGTTCGGCAGAATGCGCCAAGCCAAAAACGCCAGAGTCATAGGAATCGTTGCGCTGACGTAGTATCCGTTCCTCCAGCTGTGCCCAGTAGCGTCAGAATAGGTAAACCAGCCACCCAAAGCAGCAGGTCCCACAGCCGAACCCACTGCGTCACAAATCCCTGACAGGAAGTAAACACTCTGAAGCTTGCCAACAAAGTGTTCACTGATGAGTGAGAGCGTCATCACTACGATAGAAGCCACTGCCAGCCCGAAGCAAAATGCACCTATCAAGACGGTTCCAAAGCCTTGAGCACTTCCGATCAGGACAAGTGTTGTCGCGAGGAACGTGAGTCCTGCGACAAGAGAACGCCTTAACCCTAGATGGCTAATAAACCATCCACCAGCCAATCCAGCAACTAATGCACTCACGAAGAACAAAAACTGTGTCCTTCCCATTTCTTCCATCGTGATGCCGAAAACACGTCTGAAGACTGGAAAAGTAACCGGTAATGCATTGTAGATGGCGCCACTGACGAGCGATAGCGCCAACGCCAGCCACAAGATCGGATCCATCCACATCGACTGGCTTGAGTTTTGACTGCTAGACAACTCGTCACCCATCTCAACATTCCCCTATCGAGCCCTTAAGCGACTCGCAAGCTTGAGATTTGCTCCTCATCGAGCTCTATTTCAAGACCCGGGGTTTACCGGCAAAAATCCTCAATTGCTCCGCCCTGAAATATACAGTCGATAATCGAATAGCTAAACGATCGTAGGTGCCTTGGTCCTTGGGTGTCAAGCGCTTTGTGACGATCTTCTTGACACACCGAAGGAATTCTTCGATTATCGAACGCATGCTTAAACCAATGAAACGCGGTACTATGAGGAATCAGCTCTCTGAGCACATTTCTAATGCAATTCTCCACGGGGACCTGAAACCTGGAGAGCGCATTATCGAGATAAAGCTCGCTCGCCAGCTCGGGGTGGGACAAAGCACGCTCCGGGAGGCACTCCAGGAACTCGAGCATAGAGGGCTCATAACCAAATATGGGAATCGAGGCACTTTTGTTACGCGAATCTCAACCAAGGAGGTTGAGTGCATCTACGCCGTGCGCCTCGAACTAGAGCCCCTGGCTGCGTCTCTCGCCAGCCAGCGAATGACTGCGCAGAATTATGAAGAGCTCGAGAGACACTTGGACAAAATGCATAAGGCGCAGGATCGCGTTGATCTGACTAATATGATGACAAGTGATCTGGCTTTTCATCAGGCTATTTGGAGATTCTCTGACAACATCCCATTGGAGCGGGCTCTGAACCTTGTGTGTGCCTCTCTATTTACGTTTTACCTCATACGATTCTCAGTGAACGATTTTTCCAACCATGCTCGCGACTTTGACCAAGACTTCGAAGAACATCGTGAAATGCTAACGGCACTCAAGAAGGGGGGGCCCGACTACGTCAAGATGAAGTTCCGGGAAATCTTAGACGTGTTCCGGGTTCGACATTTGGACCATGTGCAAGAAGCCCAAGACAAAGAAACTTCCTCCACTGCGACCGTTAGCCCCACCGCTTCCGACTCTTTAGTGCTCAATCCCTACCGGAATGGCTGATCCTTCCAAAGTTTCCAAATTGGTCCATCTGCGTGGATGTATCATCTCTAGTAATTCGGCTATCCACGACCTGTATGCCAGGTCGTTGCAATCGTACACGTAGATACCGCTGGCGCCAGAGGATCGACGGCGCAAGCGGATTCTTTCAAGTGGCGTAGAGGCATCGAAGTTTTGCGTGACGTATTCACATCAAGGTGACCCGTTTGGAGACGATTCGAAACCGTGCTGCGTCGTGGAAGACAGGGAATACGAAACGCGGGAAATATGGGGCCAAATTCCAGTTGTAAAGGTGGCTGTCGCGTCCAATGGGTTCGCGAGATTGTCATCGGCCACTCTTCTTTATTAGCATTAGCACAGGCGATTAATAGCTTCGTCAAAGGCGTGCTTGGCTTTGGCAAGCTGGATTGGCCCACTTCGGCAGTTTATTTTGGCCCACCCCTTGTAACTGGGTTTTTGTCATTGGTTGAAGAAACTCCGAAAATCCCCTTCGACAATCTACCGATGCTCT
>Ga0187893_10005189_pt1 | contig 23695 bp, 21 predicted proteins | sample MA1701074metaG_FD_139574 | JGI IMG/M metagenome (GOLD analysis project Ga0187893, IMG submission 139574) | White microbial mat communities from a basaltic lava cave in the Kipuka Kanohina Cave System on the Island of Hawaii, USA - MA170107-4 metaG ...
CCCAGGACAGCGCGTTTCCTTGCCACAGAAGGACTTTCGCGACCACCCCCCGCGGCACCTGCAACGAAGTCAAGATTCTTCGATCAACCCGACCCGCCGGCATGTGCGGAACCCGGGACTAGCGGGCGGGCCATCGGGACCGATCACATGGCGACGGGGGTGGTGGTGGAGTTCGACGACCAGAAGGGTTTCGGCACGATCCGCGACGGCGACGGGGTGGACCGGTTCTTCCATTGCACCGCCATCGCCGACGGGAGCCGCACGATCGAGGCCGGGATGGCCGTGGATTTCGCGGTGGTTCCCGGCCATCTCGGTCGCTGGGAGGCCGCCGATGTCCGGAAACGGGCCGACGGCGGCGGCCCGTAGAAGTCCGACTACCCGGTCTCGGCGCGGCTCTTGATCTGCACGAAGACGAGGCGGAGCTGGCTCAAGGCGTCGACGAGCGTCGCCTCGGTGTCGCCGAGGCGGCCGGCGAGACCCTCGACCACCGCGCCCATGGCGTCGATGGCGAGCCGGGCGTCGTCGAGCTTGGGCGGCTCGGCCGCCAGGTGGATGGCGGCCAGCTCGTACAGGCCCATGGCGTGGTTGCCCACCACCATGGCGGCCGGGACCGACGCGAGCTGCTGGCGGACCTCGGCCATCTCGTTCACCATGGCCTCGGCCTTGGCGCGCTCCTCGGGAGAGAGCCCCTCGAGCGGGTCACCGGCGGGCGGTCCCTCGGCCGGGGGGCCGGCGCGCTCGCCCTCGCCGCTGCGGTTCACCGGATGCTCGCCGTCGGGCGTCCACAACGTCATCAGCGAACTCGTGGTGTCGATGCTCGGGTCACGCCTGGTACCCTAGGTCGCCAATCGAACATGGAAAGCGGGGCATCACGCTCCCACCCGGCCACCGCTGGTGCGCCCGGGTCGAGGTTCGTCACCCGGCCGCTGTTCGGCCGGAGCGGCGGGCGTCGGCTTCCGACGTCCGCTTTCGTCGTTTTTCGGCGTCGGCGCCATCCAGTACCCGACTCAGGAGGACATCCGCACGACATGAGGAGTGATCCGAAATAGCTGCCGCCCCGGCCAACAACGAGCCTCGGATCAACGATCGCATCCGAGCTCGGGAGGTTCGCCTGGTAGGTGCCGACGGGTCACAGATCGGGATCAGGCCATTGCCGGAGGCGCTGGGCCTTGCCCGGAGCCTCGACCTCGACCTCGTCGAGGTCGCGGCACAAGCCGACCCCCCGGTCTGCCGGATCATGGATTACGGCAAGTGGAAGTACGAAGCCGCGCAGCAAGCGAAGGAATCCCGACGCAAGAGCACGAACGTCTCCATCAAGGAGATGAAGTACCGCCCGAAGATCGGGGCCGGTGACTTCGACACCAAGACCCGAAAGGTCGAGCGGTTCCTCGCCGAGGGGCACAAGGTCAAGGTGACGATCATGTTCCGAGGCCGGGAGATGCAGCATCCCGAGCTCGGGAAACGGATCCTCGACCGAGTGGCCGACACGATCGTGCACCTGGGCCGGGTCGAGGTCGTGCCCAAGCTCGACGGTCGCAACATGGTGATGGTGCTCGCTCCGGACAAGAAGGCGAAGGCAGTATGGGACGCAGCCAGGAAGGCCGAGACGGCCGAGCAAACCAGCGAGGGCGGGTCCAGCGAGGCTGTGCCCCGACACGTGTCGACGAACGGAGCCGTACCGGGTTCCCCGGTTGCCGCCCAGGCGGCCGCGGACGACGGGCCCGCTCCCGCCGAGGAACCGTCGGGCTGACGGCCGGCACCGCCGCTCCCACCGCAGTCGCGGTCCCGGGACCGGCGGCGCCAGCAGGACGCTCGACCGGACAGGGGAGCTGATATGCCGAAGATGAAGACCCACCGCGGCGCGGCCAAGCGCTTCAAGGTGACCGGGACCGGCAAGATCATGCGTCGCAGGGCGTTCCGGGCTCATCTGCTCGAGCACAAGCCGACGACGAGGACGCGACGCCTGGCTCGCGAGGTCGAGCTGACGGGCGGCGACCGTGAGCACGTGAGGAGGATGCTCGGTCTCTGACACATGTGCCAACCGTCGTCTGACATGAGAGGAGCCCTCGATGGGCCGGGTCCGCAGCGCCGTTTCCGCTAAGAAGCACCGCCGTGCCACGCTCGAACGAGCGAAGGGGTACTACGGCAACAAGAGCCGGTCCCACCGGGCCGCCAACGAGCAGGTCATGCACTCCCTGCAATACGCGTTCCGAGACCGACGGGCGCGCAAGGGCGAGTTCCGAAAGCTGTGGATACAGCGGATCAACGCAGCCTGTCGCGAGAACGGCACCTCCTATAGCCGGTTCATCGACGGGCTCAAGGCGGCCGGGATAGAGGTAGATCGCAAGATCCTGGCTGACCTGGCGGTCACCGACGCCGGCGCGTTCGCCTCCCTCGTGCAGGTGGCCGAGGCCGCGCGTGACGCGGCGTCGCCGGTCACGCCCGCCTCATCGACCCCCTGAAACCGGCGGGGGCCGAGCGGGTCCCGCTGTCGCCCCGCCATCCCGCCGTAGCGCGGCTGCGCCGCCTGGCCGGGCGTCGCCGAGCCAGGCAGGCCGAGCGGGCCTACCTCGTCGAGGGGCCGACGCTGGTGGCGGCCGCCCTCGACGCAGGGGTGGTGCTCGAGGCGGCCTTCGTCGAACGCGCCCGCGTCGACGGAGCGGAGGCGGCCGACCTGTGTGCCCGGCTGCGCGACGCGGGCGTGGACGTGGTCGAGGTGCGGGATGGCACCCTGGCCGGAGCCACGGCCACCGTCACTCCCCAGGGCATCGTCGCGGTCGCGACCATGGACCCTGGATCCGTCCCGGTCCCCGGGCCGGCGCGGCCGACGGATGGCGCGCTCGGTCCCATGACCGGTCTGGTGGTGGTGCTCGTCGGCGTGGGCGATCCCGGCAACGCCGGGACCATCGTGCGCAGCGCGGAGGCAGCCGGAGCCGGAGCGGTAGTCTTCTGCGGCGGCTCCGTGGACCCGTACTCGCCCAAGTGTGTACGTGCCACCGCGGGATCGCTGTTCCATGTGAGCGTGGTGAGCGGAGGCGATCCGGTGGAGGTGCTGGAGCGGATCGGTGCCCAGGGATGGCGCCGAGTGGGGGCGAGCTCGCATCGCGGTGCGCCGTACCGCCACGCGGAGCTCGGCGGGTTCGTCGCCGTCGTCCTGGGCAGTGAGGCGCATGGTTTGGCTCCGGCCGTCGGGGGCCAGATCGATGACTGGGTCCACATCCCGATGCGTGGGCGGGTGGAGTCCCTCAACGTGGCCGTCGCCGGGTCGCTGCTGTGTTTCGAGGTGGCCCGCCGCCACGACCAGATCGCCGGCGGCGCCGACACCGAGATGGGGCCGGTCGGTTGAGCACACCGCAGGGGCTGGAGCTGTACCCCGACCCGGCGTTGCGAGTGGACGGCGACCGGTTGGTGACCGATGTCAACGAGGCGTTGGCGGTCCTCGTCGGCCACGGGCGCGCCGCGCTCGTCGGTCGCCCCGTCGCCAGCGCGCTCGGTCTGCGCACCCCGGGAGGCGAACCCGTGCTGGCCGACGGATGGCCTCGGGCGGCAGCCCTGCGCTCGGTCCGGGTGGCCCCCGAGCACGAGTTGCTGATCACCACGGTGCGGGGCGAGGAGCGCGCCCTGGTCACCGGCCGGTACGAGCGAGACAAGGCCGGCGCGGTGGTCGGAGCGGTCCTGGCGTTGCGTCAGCCCCGCCGCACCACCGGCGAGCCCCGCGGGGCCGAGGTGGTGTCGACGGTGAGCCACGAGCTGCGGTCCCCGCTCACGTCCGTGAAGGGCTACACCTCTCTGCTGTTGAACCGCTGGGACCGGTTGCCCGACGACCAGAAGCGAATGATGCTCGAGCAGGTCCATGCCGATGCCGACCGGGTCACCCGGCTCATCACGGAGCTGCTCGACATCAGTCGCCTCGAGATCGGTCGCCTGGTGCTGCGGCGCCAGCCCGTCGACATGGCCGACCTGGCGGCTCGGGTCGTCGAGAAGCTGTCGCTCGCCTACCCGGGCCTCGAGTGCGCCATCGAGTTCGCGCCCGGCTTCCCCAAGGTCTATGCCGACCCCGACAAGCTCGAGCAGGTCCTCACCAACCTCGTCGAGAACGCGGCCAAGTACGCGAGCCCTACCGGCATGCGGATGGTGGGCGAAGCCCGGGCCGACGCCGTCGTGGTGGCCGTGCACGATCGGGGCGACGGGATCCCCGCTCCGGACCTGGCCCGCGTCTTTCGAAAGTTCTTCCGCGGCGACCAGACGAGACCGACGGGGACGGGGCTCGGCCTGTGGATCAGCCGGGGCCTGGTCGAGGCCCACGGGGGCCGGCTCACGGCCACCTCGCTGGTGGGCGAGGGCAGCGTTTTCCGCTTCAGCCTGCCCCTCGTCGACCTCGACGCCGTGCTCGGTGCCTGACCGGCCAACGGGCCGGCCGGCCGGCCGTGGGCCTCCGGGTTGCGGCCGGCGTGCGGCAGCGACCACCCTGTCGCCTCCAAGGCCTGCCGCGACGCGAGCACGACCGGGTACCCGAGACCGCACGAGCGACCTCAGGATGAGCCCAAACTGATGGCGAGATGATCGACGAGATGATCGACGAGATGAACGACGAGATGAGCGACGAGATGATCGACGAGATGATCGACGAGATGATCGGCGAGATCGAGCGCCTGGCGATCGATGGCGCGCAGCGGGCCACCGGCGCGGCCACGATCGAGGAGGTCCGCGCGGTCGAGACCGAGCTGGTGGGTAAGCGCTCGGCACTGGCCGCGTTCAAGCGCCGGGTCGGCGGCCTCGACGAGGTTGATCGACGAAAGGCCGGCCGCGCCCTCAACGAGGCCCGCGACGCCGTCCGGTCCGCGCTGGCGGCGCGCCGCGACGAGATCGAGGACCGTGACCGGCCCGCTCGAGTCGAGGACGAGCGCCTCGACCTGAGCGAGGCCCGGCCCGGGCGCCGCGCCGGTCGTCGTCACCTCGTGACCCAGACGATCAGCCGGCTCGAAGACCTCTTCGTCGGGCTCGGGTTCGTGGTCGCCGAGGGGCCGGAGGTGGAGGACGACTGGCACAACTTCGGCGCGCTCAACTTCTCCGTCGGCCATCCGGCCCGAGACATGTACGACACGCTCTACGTCGACCACGGGGAACCGGGCTCGACGCTGCTCCGCACCCACACCTCGCCCGTCCAGGTCCGCCTCATGCAGAGCCAGGCCCCACCGATCTACGCGGTGATGCCCGGACGGACGTTCCGTCGTGACACCGCGGACGCCACCCACATGCCGGTGTTCCACCAGATCGAGGGCCTGGTGATCGACCGCGGCATCACCTTCGCCAACCTGGCGGGGACGATCGAGGCCTTCACCAAGGCGTACTTCGGCGGCAGCGTCGGGTCGCGGCTGCGCCCCTCGTACTTCCCGTTCACGGAGCCGTCGGCCGAGTTCGACATCCGCCGGCCCGACGGCACCTGGCTGGAGCTCGGCGGTTGCGGGATGGTCCATCCCAACGTGCTCACCAACTGCGGCATCGACCCCGAGGAGTGGCAGGGCTTCGCGTTCGGCTTCGGCATCGAACGCCTGGCGATGATGGCGCACGGCATCGAGGACCTACGCGACCTCTTCACCAACGACATCCGCTTCCTGCGCCAGTTCTGATGGCCTTCGCCCTCACTCGCTCGCTACGCTCGCTCCGTTCGGGCGAGCTGAGTGGAGCCCGCCTTCGGCGGGCACGCAAGAGCCTGTCGCCGATCGACCGGCGGAGCCGGATCGATCGGCAGCCGGGGGGCTCCGGCGGAGCCTCTGCCCCCCGGGCCCCCCGCCGGTGCCGACACGGCGATTTCCACGTGTTGAACGTCGTCTCGTCAGAGGCGGAGGAGGAACGATGAAGGTTCTCTACTCCTGGTTGCAGGAGTTTGCGCCGTTCTCGGCGCACCCGCTGGCGTTGGCCGAGTCGATGTCGGCCCTGGGCATGACGGTCGAGTCGGTGGCACCGATCGGCCACGGCCTCGACGGCATCGTCGTGGCCCGGGTGATGGCCCTGAGGCCCCATCCCGACGCCGACAGGGTGCAGCGCGTCGACGTCGACCCGGGCGACGGCAAGGCTCTGCAGGTGTGGTGCGGAGCCTTCAACCTGGCCGTCGGCGACCTTGTCCCCCTGGCCACCATCGGCACGGAGATGCCCAACGGCATGGAGATCAGCCGGCGCAAGATCCTGGGCGAGTACTCCGACGGAATGCTGTGCTCAGCCGCCGAGCTCGGCCTGGGCCACGACGCCGATGGCATCTACATCCTCCCGACGGGCCTCACCCCCGGCGCCAAGATGCGCGACGCGCTCGGGCTCGACGTCGACACCGTCTATGACCTGGAGATCAACCCGAACCGACCCGACGCCATGTCCGTCGTCGGCGTCGCCCGCGACCTGGCCGGTTACCACCGGGTGCCGTTCAACGCGCCCGTCCCCTTCGCCGGCGGCGGAGGGCCGGCGATCGGCGAGCTCTCCTCGGTCGAGGTCCTGGACCGCGAGCGTTGCGGCCGGTTCGTGGCCAGGGTGCTCCACGGGGTGAGCATCGGCCCCTCACCGGCGTGGCTGGCCAACCGGCTGGTCCTGGTCGGCATGCGCCCGATCAACAACGTCGTCGACGTGTCCAACTACGTCATGCTCGAGCTGGGTGCCCCGACCCATGCCTACGACCTGGCCCGCCTCGGACAGCGGCGCCTGCGGGTGCGCCGGGCCGCGAACGAGGAGGTTCTCACCACGCTCGACGATGTCGAGCGCCGTCTCTGCCCCGACGACCTGGTCATCTGCGACGGCGACGACCGTCCGGTGGGCATCGCCGGGATCATGGGCGGCGCACAGGCCGAGATTGGCGCGGGTACCGAGGACGTGCTGGTGGAGGTGGCCTGGTGGGAACCGACCGCGATCGCCAGGACAGCCCGGCGCCTGGGACTGCGCACCGAGGCATCAGCTCGCTTCGAACGCGGCACCGATCCCGAGGGTCTCGTGCACGCGGCCGACCGGTTCGTCGAGCTGCTGGCCGTCGACGCCGGCACGACGGCCACTGGCCTGATCGACGAACGCGGCACGACGCCGGCACGGGTTCCCATCCGGCTCCGCACCGTCAAGACCAACGCCACCCTGGGTACGAACCTCGATCGCGAAACCATCGAGCGCTACCTGAGCGCCATCGGCTACGAGGTCGGGCCGATCGGGGACGAGGACGAGGACAACGAGGTGCTGGCGCCCTCGTTCCGCCCCGACGTCGTGGCCGAGATCGACGTCATCGAGGAGGTGGCTCGTCACCACGGCTACGAGCGGATCGGCCGGGTGGTGCCCCCGACGGTGCACGTCGGTTCGCTCACGCCGCGCCAGCGCCGTCGCCGGGCCGTGCGCGACGCGCTGGTCGGCCTCGGGCTCAACGAAGCGATGCCGATGCCGTTCCTGGCCCCGGACGACCTCGTCCGCGCCGGCCTGCCGACCGCCGCGGTGACCATCACCAACCCGCTCGTAGTCGAGGAATCGGTGCTGCGCACGTCGTTGCTGCCGGGCCTGTTGGCGGTGCTGTCGTACAACGCGTCGCACCGCAACCACGGCGTGGAGCTGTGGGAGATCGGGCAGGTGTTCCGGCGCCCGGCCGAGCCGGCACCGCTCCCGGAGGAGCGCGAGCACCTTGGTGTCGCCCTGGCCGGGAGCGAGGCGCCCGCGGCGGTGGAGGTGCTGGCCGTCGTGTTGGACGCGCTCGACCTCACCCATGAGCTGGTGGCGCAGGAGTACCCTGGCCTGCACCCCAGCCGCTCCGCCACCGTGGTGGTGCAGGGTCGCGACGTCGGGGCCGTAGGCGAGGTGGGCCCGGCCGTGCTCGAGGCCCACACCATCGGGGAGCGGGTGGCCTGGCTGGAGGTCAACCTCGGGCTCCTCCTCGACGCGGCCCCCGCGGTGGTGACCTACCGCCCGGTCAGTCGCTATCCCTCCAGTGACGTCGACCTGGCGTTCGACGTGGACGACGCCGTGCCGGCCTCGGCCCTGCGCCGCACCCTGCACGATGCCGCGGGTGACCTCGCCGTCGGGCTGGAGCTCTTCGACGTCTATCGGGGCGAGGGGGTCGCGCCGGGGCGGCGCAGCCTCGCCTACCGGTTGCGACTCCAGGCCGCGGACCGCACGCTGACCGACGCCGAGGTGGCCGAGGTCCGGAACCGGGCTGTCGCCGCGGCCGAGGCCGGTCACCCCGCCCGCCTCCGCGCATGACCAGGCCGAAGGAAGGTCACCGCGCCCGGGGGCCCTGCGCCCCTGCACCCGTTCCGCGGTGACCCGGTCCGTCGTTCGGACGGGCGCATCGACCTGGCTCCGGCGGAGCGCGGGAGCCAAGCCGGCGGGCCCCAACCCGCTTCCCGAGGGCACAATGCAGGTCGGGGTCGGCCTCATGGTGGCCGGCGTTACCGCCTACCTGTTCCTGGTGGTCGCGGCCCGGGCCATGACCGACGTGGAGTACGCGTCGCTGTCGGTCCTGTGGGCCCTCGTGTTCCTCGGCGGGCCCGGGTTCTTCTTACCCCTCGAGCAGGAGGTGAGCCGGGCGTTGGCGTCACGCCGGGCCCAGGGTCTGGGCACCGGGCCGGTGTTGCGCCGGGCTTCGCTGCTCGGCGCCACCTTGGCGGTGGTGCTGGTGGCGGCCTCCGTGCTCGGCGGACCGGTCCTGCTCGACGAGCTCTTCGACGGCGAGGTCCTCCTGCTCGTCGGCCTGGTGCTCGGCCTGGTGGGGTACTGCATCGGTCACCTGGCCCGGGGCAGCCTCTCGGGGCTGGGACGCTTCTCGGCCTATTCCGTCTACATCGGGGGCGAGGGAGCCTTCCGCTTTCTCGGATGTCTCGGGTTGGCCCTGGCCGGTGTCTCCACCGCCGGTGCCTACGGCCTGGCCCTCGGCCTGGCGCCGTTGCTGGCCGTGGCCGTGGCCATGCGCGGCCAGCGCGGCATCATCACCGATGGCCCCGACGCCCCCTGGTCCGAGCTGTCGAGAGCGATGGGGTGGCTGCTGGTTGGCTCGGTCTTGGCCCAGGGGCTGGTCAACGTGCCGGTACTGGCGGTGAGGGTGCTGGCCACCGCGGAGGAGTCGGCCGCCGCCGGGCGGTTCCAGCTCGGGCTGGTGGTGGCCCGCGTACCCCTGTTCCTGTTCCAGGCGGTGCAGGCTTCCCTGTTGCCCAAGCTCTCGGCGCTGGCCGGTTCCGGCCGGATCGAGGAGTTCCGAGCCGGCTTTCGCCGCCTCGTCGCCGTCGTGGTGGTGCTGGGCCTGGTGGCCACCGTGGCCGCCTTCGCCGTGGGTCCTGTGGCGGTGCGAGTGCTCTTCGGCAGCGACTACGAGCTCAGCCGGCGGACCGTGGGGATCCTGGCCGCGGGCAGCGCCGCCTACATGCTGGCGGTGGCCATGGCCCAGGCGGTGATCGCCCTCGGCGGCCATGCCCGCATGGCCCTGTGCTGGCTCCTCGGCGTGGTCGTGTTCGCCGGGGTGACCCTGGCCGGCGACGACCTGTTCCTGCGGGTGGAGCTCGGGCTGCTCGCCGGCTGCGTGGTATCGGCGGCGGGGATGGCGGCCATCGTGGCGCAGCGGATCAGGGCCGGGGCCGCCCTCGATCCCGGGCGTCTCATCGAGGCCATCCATGACGTCCCTCTCGAACCCTGAGCCACCTCGGCGCCCCCACCCGACCGGGGGCACCTGATCGTGCTACAGCCACCCGCGGGGCCCCGCAACGAGGGGTGGGGCGCCGGACGAGAGCTGAGGCCCGCGGGCCGGGGTGCACCTCCGGGCGAGCGGGCCGCGCTACCGTCGGTCGACGAACGCAGGAGGCGATCGATTGGGGTTTGCGGCTGCACTGGCGGCGATGAGCGATCGTCAGCTCACCGACCTGTTGCGGGCCCGGCCCGACCTCGTGTCGCCCCGACCGCACACCCTGGCCGAGCTGGCCTCTCGCGCCGCCAGCCTGCACTCCGTTCAGCTCGCCCTGGGCATCGTCGATCGCTTCGCCCTGCAGGTACTCCACACCTGTTGCCTGCTGGCCGACGGCGAGGGTCCTACGCGGGTGGCGGCTCTCCTGCGGGGGGCCGACGGCAACCCGCCGGGGTTGGCCGCGGTCCAGGCTGCGCTCGACCGGCTCCGCGCCCTGGCGCTGGTCACCGGCGACGGCGCCGGCATCGACGTGCCGGGCCAGACCCGCCAGCTTCTCGCCCATCCGGCCGGGCTGGGCCGGCCGGCCGAGGGTTTGTTCGCCACCCGGTCGCGGGCCGACCTCGACCGGGTCTCCACGCTGGTCGGCGTCACGATCGGAGGGAACAAACCGGACCAGATCGCCAGGCTGGTTCGGACGCTGGCCGAGCCCGGAACGATCCGGCGCGTCATGGCCGGGGCGCCGGCGGAGGCACGGGCGCGGGTCGAGGAGCTGACCTGGCGAAGCCCGTTGTGCCGCCTCCCGCACGACTACTGGTACGGCGGGTCCCGTAACCGGGCGGGCTGGTCGCACTGGCTCGTCGAGCGGGGCCTGATCGTGCCCAGCGGCTACCTGGAAGCCGAGATGCCCCGGGAGGTCGGGCTCGCCCTGCGCGACGGCGTGGCCTTTGCCGAGGTGGAGGCCGAGGCCCCTGTGCTGACCGGTGCCGTCAACGACCCGGGCTCGGTTGACAAGGACGCGGGGGCTCGCGCCGACACCGCGGTGCGGGCCGTGGCGGCGGTCTTGTGGGCCTGGGGCGAGGCGCCCGCTCCGGCCTTGAAGTCGGGTGGGCTCGGGATTCGCGAGCTGCGCAAGGCGGCGCGGATAGCCGATGTCGGCGAGGCGGCCATGGCCCAGTTGCTCGAGGTGGCGGCGCACGCCGGGTTGCTTGCCACCGGCGGCGACGGCCCACGGCCCGGGCCGGGGCCCGGCCCGGGAGTCAGCTACCGTCCCACCGGCGACTTCGACGCCTGGCTCGACGCCTCGCCGGCCCAGCGCTGGGCCGTGCTCGCCGAGGCGTGGCTGGCGGTGCCGGGCGATCTCGCCGCGGCCGGTCGAGCGGGCCCCGACGGCAAGCTCGGGCCGGTCCTGGTCGCCGGTTGGCACAATGACCCTGGTCCTGCTCGTCGACGCCGCGGCGTGCTCGACCAGCTCCGCCGTCTCGGCCCCGGCGTTGCCCCGGGCACAGAGGCGCTGGCGCGGGCGCTGTCGTGGGCCGCACCCACGGCCTGGAGCGTCGAGCCCGGGCGCGCCCTGCAGTGCTGCGCGGCGGTGCTCGAACAGGCGGCCTTGCTTGGCATCACCGGGCAGGACGCCCTCTGCGGTGCGGCCCGGCTGCTCCTGGAGGGGCGGCGCGACGAGGCGGTCGCCGCGGCGGCGGACCTGCTTTCCGAGCCGGCGACCACGTTCACGCTGCAGGCCGACCTCACCTGCGTGGCCACGGGGTCCCTGGACGCCGGCGTCTCGGCCGAGCTCGGGCTGCTCGCCATGGTGGAGTCCACCGGCGCAGCCACGGTCTACCGCTTCAGCGAGGCGTCGCTGCGCCGGTCTTTCGACGCCGGGCGCAGCGCGGACGACGTCGGGGCCTTCCTCGCGGCCCATGCCTCCAAGGGCGTGCCCCAGGCCCTCGCCTACCTGGTGACCGACAGCTACCGTCGGTACGGCACGCTGCGGGCGGGCGCGGTGCAGTCGTACCTTCGGGCCGAGGAACCGGCGCTGGTCGAACAGGTGATGCGCATGCGCCGGGCCGGCGGGCTCGGGTTGCGCGTGCTGGCGCCGGGGGTGGCCGTGTCCTCGGCGCCCGTGGCCCGGCTGCTCGACGCGCTTCGAAGCAACGGCTTCTCCCCGGCCGAGGAGGACAACGCGGGCGGCGTCGTCGTCTCGGCACCGGCCCAGCACCGCGCCCCGGCAGTCCCGGTGCGACCACGTCGCGCCGTGGCCGGCTCGGCCGTTCCCGCCGATGTCGCCGCCGTGGTCGCGGCGCTACGGTCGCCCCCACGGGACGGGCGCGTCGAGGAGCCCGGGACGGACGGGCGCGGCCGGCCACGAGCGCGTTCGGGCAACGTGTTGCCCTTCCCCTCCGGGGGAGAAGGCGGCGACGTGGCGACCGGCCAGCACGTCGACGAGCTCTGGGCGCATGACCCGGACGCGATGGTGCTGATCGAGGCCATGGTGACGCGTCAGAGCGTCGAGGTCGGGTTCACGGGCGAGTCGGGCTACGAGGAGGTCGAGGGCATGGTCGTCGACGTCGACGATCAGGGCCGGGTGCGGGTGGTCGTGCCCGACGGCACGTCCAGGATTATCGACCTCCAGGCGATCGAGTACGTCGAGCCGCTCGACGAGCTCGACGACCTCGACGGCGGAGGGCTTCGCTGGTGAAGGACGGGCCCCTCGTCGTGCAATCCGACAAGACGTTGCTGCTCGAGGTCGACCATCCCGACGCCGAGCTGTGCCGCGCCGCCATCGCCCCGTTCGCGGAGCTCGAGCGTTCGCCCGAGCATGTCCACACGTACCGTCTCACACCGCTCGGGCTCTGGAACGCCAGCGCGGCCGGCCACGACGCCGAACAGGTCGTCGACGCCCTGCTGAGGTGGTCCCGCTACCCGGTGCCTCCCGCGCTGCTGGTCGACGTGGCCGACCTCATGGCCCGCTACGGCCGGCTCGTGCTCGACCTCGACGCCGAGCACGGCCTGGTGCTGCGCGCCGGCGACCTCGACGACCTGGCCGTGCTCGAGGAGGTGCTGCGCTCTCGCCACGTGGCCCCGTTGGTGGGGGCGCGCCTTGGTCCGATCGCGGTGGTGGTGCCGCCGGGGGAGCGGGGCCGGCTCAAACAGGCCCTGGTCAAGGTCGGCTGGCCGGCCGACGATCGGGCGGGCTACGTCGACGGGGCCGCGCATCGCATCGAGTTGCGCACGCAGGGCTGGGACCTGCGGCCCTACCAGCGCGAGGCCGTGGCCGGCTTCTTCGCCGGGGGTAGCGGCGTGGTCGTGCTGCCCTGCGGGGCGGGCAAGACCATCGTGGGCGCGGCGGCCATGGCCCAGGCGGGTGCCCGCACGCTGATCCTGGTGACCAACACGGTGGCGGCTCGCCAATGGCGCCGCGAGCTGCTGGTTCGGACGTCGCTGACCGACGACGAGATCGGCGAGTACTCCGGGGAGCGCAAGGAGATCCGCCCCGTCACCATCGCCACCTACCAGATCATGGTGTCGCGGCACAAGGGCCGGTACCGCCACCTCGACGTGTTCTCGGCCGAGGACTGGGGCCTGGTCCTCTACGACGAGGTGCACCTGTTGCCGGCACCGGTGTTCCGCATGACCGCCGACATCCAGAGCCGGCGCCGGCTGGGGCTCACCGCCACGCTGGTGCGCGAGGACGGCCGGGAAGGTGACGTCTTCAGCCTCATCGGCCCCAAGCGCTACGACGCCCCGTGGCGCGACATCGAGGCCCAGGGTTGGATCGCCCCGGCCGTGTGCGTCGAGGTCCGGGTGACGCTGACCGCGGCCGAGCGCATGGCCTATGCCGTGGCCGATCCCGACGAGCGCTACCGCGCCGGCGCCACCGTGGCCTCCAAGCTGGCGGTGGTCGATGCGCTCGTGGCCCGCCATCGCGACGAGCCGACGCTGGTGATCGGGCACTACATCGACCAGCTCGAGGTGCTGGCCGGGCGCCTCGACGCGCCGCTCATCACCGGCAAGACGACGACCCGTGAGCGCGAGCGGCTCTACGACGCCTTCCGGTCCGGCGAGGTGAGGCTGCTGGTGGTGTCCAAGGTGGCCAACTTCTCCATCGACCTGCCTGATGCCTCGGTGGCCATCCAGGTCGCGGGCACCTTCGGCAGCCGTCAGGAGGAGGCGCAGCGCCTGGGGCGGATCCTGCGGCCGAAGGCCAACGGGGGCCAGGCGCACTTCTACGCGGTGGTGTCGCGGGACACGAACGACCAGGACTTCGCGTCGAACCGCCAGCGTTTCCTGGCCGAGCAGGGCTACGCCTACGAGATCGTGGACGCCGATACGGTCCTGCGCCCCGCGCCGGAGACCTGAGCGTGCCGTTCGGCGGAGGCCCGTCCCTTTCCCACCGGTTCTGGCGTCCAGATGGCCCACATATGGGCCATCTGGACGCCATTTCGTCCGGCGGAGATGCCGGCGGGCTACGCGGGCGACCGGGCGACGGACGCACTCATCATCGCTCGTGATCTTGTCCGATCGGCGATGTCGACTCGGGTGACCGCGCTGACCACGCGAAATCACGATCGGTTCTAGATTCTCGCCAATGGGTGCGGCGAGGTCCGGTGCTCACGTCGGCGAGTCGGTGGCCCGAGCGCGGGGAAGCTTCGACCGTCGGGAGTGGGCCCAGGCGTACCGTGGTCTCGCGGAGGCGCGGGATTCCATGGTGCTCGAGGTGGCCGACCTCGAGCGATTGGCCGTGGCCGCGTACCTGACCGGGCACGACGACGCCAGCGACGACGCCTGGGTGCTTGCCCACGAAGCCTGCCATGCAGCGGGCGACGAGGTCGGCGCAGGACGGAGCGCGGGATGGCTGAGCTGGAACCTCTTGCTGCGCGGCGACATGGCGCGCGCCGGCGGGTGGCTGGCCCGCGCCAACACGTTGCTCGTCGACGGCGGCCATGATTGTGCGGAGCGCGGCTTGCTGCTCGTCTTCGAGGCCCTCTTCCAGCTCGACGAGGACCCGGCCGCGGCCTTTGCGACATTCGTGGCCGTAGGCGATTACGGCGAGCGCTTCGGCGATCGGGACTTGGTCGCCCTCAGCCGCCTGGGCTGCGGGCAGGCACTGATCGCGCAGGGCGAGCTGGCCAGGGGGACGGCGTCGCTCGACGAGGCGATGGTGGCGGTCACCGCGGGCGAGGTCACGGCCCCTATCGCCGGGATCGTGTACTGCGCGGTCCTGCTCGTGTGCCACAAGACCTTCGACCCCCGCCGAGCACGCGAGTGGACCGCCGCCCTCACGCGGTGGTGTGACGCCCAGCCCGATCTGGTGCCCTACCGAGGTCAGTGTCTCGTCCACCGCTCCGAGGTTCTTCAGCTCGGCGGCGAATGGGCGAGCGCGCTCGAATCGGCTCGGCGGGCGTGCGAAGCTCTGGCTGGGCACCCGGCGATCGGCGATGCCTTCTACCAGCAGGCCGAGATGCGACGCCTGCGGGGCGAGTACGACGAGGCCGACGCCGCCTATCGCGGCGCCAGCCGCTTCGGGCGCGAGCCCCAGCCCGGCTTGGCCCTGCTGCGGCTGGCGCAGGGCGATAGCCCCGCCGCCTTGGCGGCCATGCGCCGGGTGGCGGGCGAGGCCCGCGACCCATCGGGGCGGTCGAGGGTGCTGGCAGCTTACGTCGAGATCGCCCTCGCCGCCGGCGAGGGCGACGAAGCCCGCGTCGCGGCCGACGAGCTCACCGCGATCGCGGCGCGCCTCGGTGCGACGCTGCTGCAGGCGCTGGCCGACCAGGCGCGCGGTGCGGTGCTCCTGGCCGGCGGCGACGCCCGCGGCGCGCTCGAAGCGCTGCGGGCCGCGTGCTCGACCTGGGCGGAGGTCGGCGCGCCGTACGAGTCTGCCCGGGTGCGGGCGCTGATCGGAGCTGCGTGCCGCGCCCTCGGCGACGACGACGCAGCCGAGATGGAGCTCGACGCGGCGCGGGCGGTTTTCGAGGCGCTGGGCGCGGCGCCCGACCTGGCCCGCCTGGCGACGCCCGCCGCGTCACCCGCGGCGCGGCCCAGCGGCCTGACTGCTCGCGAGGCGCAGGTTCTGGCGCTGGTGGCCTCGGGCAACACGAACCACCAGATCGCCGTCGTGCTGGTGGTAAGCGACCACACCGTGCGCCGCCACCTGCAGAACATCTTTGCCAAGATCGGGGTCAGCTCCCGGGCCGGCGCGACGGCCTACGCCTTCACCCACGGACTCGTCTGACCTCCTGCTCGGACGCGTGGTACGAACGGACCACGATCTCGGTCTGCGTTTGGTACGCGCGGGCGATGCCGGCGGGCCGCCGCTGTCTTAGCTTGGGCTGAAGGGCCGAGCCCGGCCCTCGGACAGCCTGGAGACACACGATGACGATCGCCCTCGGCTCACCTCCCCGTCCGGTCGACGTCCTCGACCGGGTGAGGGCTATGGCTCCCGACATCGCCGCCCGCGCCGCGGAGATCGAAGCGGCCCGTCGGGTGCCGCTCGATCTGCTCGAGAACCTCAAGGCGGCCGGCTGTCTCCGGCTGCTGTTGCCGGCCAGCCACGGCGGGGCGGAGTGCGACCTCGCGGCCGCCATGGCGGCCGTCGAGGAGCTGAGCCGGGCCGACGCCTCGGTGGGCTGGGTCGTCCTCATCGGGGGCGGGAGCTGGCTCGACCTGACGGGGCTACCGAGGGCGACGTTCGACTCGATGTACCAAGCGGGCCGCGACACGATTACGGCGGGTGCGTTCAGCCCGACGGGCGTCGTGGCGCCGGTAGACGGCGGTTACCTGGTGAGCGGCCGGTGGTCCTTCGCCAGCGGCTGCGAGCACGCCGACTGGATCTACGGCAACTGCATCGACACCTCCGGCGGCGAACCGAACCTGCGCATCGTGGTGTTCGAACCGCACGAGGTCGAGATCGAGGACACCTGGACGGTGTCGGGCCTGTGCGGGACCGGGAGCCACCACTTCTCGGCGCAGGACGTTGTCGTGCCCGCCGAGCGCACGCTCGACGTGTTCGCGCACGAACCGTGCATCGACTCGCCCGTCGTCCGAGTGCCGATCCCGGCGGCGCTCGCCCTCGCCCTGGCCAGCGTGCCGATCGGCATCGCCCGGGGCGCGCTCGACGACGTCGTGGCGCTGGCCACCGACAAGGTCCCGCTGCTGTCGCCGGTCACGCTGGCGGCCAACCCGTTGTTCCAGTACCAGCTCGCCGAGGCCGAGGTGAAGCTGCGGGCGGCGCGCTCGCTGCTCTACGCCGAGGCTGCCGAGATATGGGCCGTCGCGGTGGCGGGGGAGGAGCCGACGGTCGCGCTCCGGTCCCGGCTCCGCGCCGCCGCCGTGTTCGCGGCGACCACGGCGGCGGCCGTGGTCGAGACGGCGTACCGCGCCGGCGGCGGCAGTTCGCTCTACGCCACCAGCGCGCTCCAGCGCCGGCTGCGCGACGTGAACGCGCTGAACCAGCACTTCCTGCTCAAGGCCGACACCCTCACCACCTGCGGCGCCTTGACGGCCGGCCAGCAACCCGACGTGACCATCTTCTGAGAAAGGGAGCCAACGCGATGACGACTACATCGGAAATGCGCGAGCTGAGCGAGCGGTTCAACCGCTGCTTCGAATCCTTCGACGCGGGCGACGACCTGTTCGCCGACGACACCTTGTTCGATCTCTTGCCCCCGCTCTGGCGGTTCCAGCTCCAAGGCGGCGGCACGGTGTTCACCGATCAGCTCCGCTCGATCGCCGAGGGCCGGCCGACGCTCAAGGTCATCCGGACCCTTGTCACCGACTCCGGCTTCGCCACCGAGCACGAGGAGCACCAGGACCTCGGCGACGACGAGATCGTCGCCCGGCGGATGTGCATGTGCGAGGTTCGCGACGGCCGCATCGTCGACGTCACCGTCTACTGCAACGGTGGGTGGGACGCGGCGCTGCGGGCCCGCCACGCCAAGGAGGCGCCCATGCTGCGATGAGCCGGAGGGCAGGGCCGCGCCAGGAGTGCCAGATCGGGCCCGCCTAGCACATCCACCGCGTTGCATAGTCATGCGGCCCGGCCGCTATGGTGGAAGACGTGGCCAGCGTAGGAGTGATCGGGGCGTCGGGGTACACCGGCGCGGAGCTGCTGCGGCTGCTGGCGGCGCACCCGGTGTTCGAGGTGGTGGCGGCCACCGGCGACACCAAGGCCGGCACGGCGCTGGCCGACCTGCACCCCCACCTGGCGGCCGCCTACCCGGGCCTCGTGCTCGGCCGTTACGACGCCGCCGGAGGCGAGCTCGACGGGCTCGACGTCGTGTTCTGCGCGCTGCCCCACGGCGCGTCGCAATCGATCGTCCCCGAGTTGCGGGGACGCGTGAAGGCCATCGTCGACCTGGCCGCCGACTTCCGTCTCGAGGACCCGGCCCTGTACCCCCTGTGGTACGGGGAGGACCATCGGGCCCCGGAGCTGTTGGCCGAGGCGGCCTACGGGTTGCCCGAGCTGTTCCGCGAGCGCCTCGCCGGGGCGACGCTGGTGGCGGCGCCGGGCTGCTACCCGACCGCCGCCGCCCTGGCCCTGGCCCCGTTGGTGCGGGCGGGCTTGGTGGCCACCGACGGCATCATCGTCGACGCGGCCAGCGGGGTTTCAGGCGCCGGACGGCCGCCCCAGCCGGCGACCACGTTCTGCGCGGTCGACGAGAACTTCGCCGCCTACGGTCTGCTCGATCACCGCCACACCCCCGAGATCGAACAGGCCCTCGGAGCGACGGTGCTGTTCACGCCGCACCTGGCGCCGATGAACCGGGGCATCCTGGCCACCTGCTACGCCCGGGCCTCGGCACCCACGTCCACCCGGGAAGTGCTCGGGGCGTTGCACGAGGCCTACGACGCCGAGCCGTTCGTGGTGGTGAGCGAGCGACCGCCGTCGACCAAGGCGACGCTCGGGGCCAACACCGCGCACCTCACGGCCCGCGCCGACCAGCGCACCGGTTGGGTGGTGTCGATCTGCGCCATCGACAACCTGGTGAAGGGGGCATCGGGGCAGGCCATCCAATGTGCCAACGTCCTGGCCGGCCTGCCCGAGACCACCGGTCTCCCCGTCGCCGGGCTCGCCCCATGAGCGCACCGGCACCGCGGAGAAACCGTTCACCCCTGCCCAAATGGCGTCCACCCCTGCCCAAATGGCGTTCACCCCTGCCCAAATGGCGTCCAGATGGCCCATATGTGGGCCATCTGGACGCCAGAACGGGTGGGAAGGGGCGAGACCAATGAGCGTCACCGCCGCGGCCGGGTTCGTGGCCGGTGGCCTGGCGTGCGGCATCAAGGCATCGGGCGATCCCGACCTGGCCGTGGTGGCGACGACCAGCGGTGCCCCGGTGCCGGCTGCCGCCGTCTTCACCTCCAACCTCATGACCGCCGCGCCGGTCCTGGCGTGCCGCGACCATCTCCTCGCCACGGGCGGACATGCCGCGGCGGTCGTACTCAACAGCGGCAACGCCAACGCGGCGACCGGCAGGTCCGGGCGGGCCGACGCCGAGCGCATGTGCGCCCTGACCGCCCGGTACCTCGGCTGCGCGACCGAGGCGGTGCTGGTGTGCTCCACCGGGCTCATCGGCATCCCGTTGCCCATGGCGTCGATCGAGGCCGGCATCGCATCACTCGCCGGTGGGCTGACCGGGGCCCTCGGCGCCGACGAGGCTGCGGGCGCAGCCGCGGCCGAGGCCCTGCGCACCACCGATACCCACCGCAAGGAGGTCGTGGTGAGCGGTGACGGCTTCGTCGTCGGTGGCATGGCCAAGGGAGCGGCGATGCTCGCTCCGAAGATGGCCACCATGCTGGCCGTCCTCACCACCGACGCCGCCGCACCCCCCGACGCGCTGCGTCGCGCGTTGCGGGCCGGCGTGGCGGAGTCGTTCAACGTGCTCACCGTCGACGGCGCCACGTCGACCAACGACACCGTCATCCTCCTGGCCAGCGGGCTGGGCGGCCCTCCCGCCGGCGGCCAGGGCGCGCTCGTCGACGCGGTGGTGGCCGCCTGTGGCGAGTTGGCCGCGCAGATGGCCGGCGACGCCGAGGGCGCCACCAAGGTCGTCCGGCTCCGCGTGAGCGGCGCAGCCAGCGACGACGACGCCAAGGCCGCGGCGCGCAAGGTCGCCCAGAGCCAGCTGGTGAAGTGCTCCTGGTACGGGCAGGACCCCTACTGGGGCCGTATCGCCAGCGAGCTCGGCTCGTCCGGTGCCGCCTTCGATCCCGACAAGTTGCGCATCGCCTACGGCGGGACCGACGTGTGCCGTGAAGGGGTCGCCGTCGACCACGATGCCGCCGCGCTGCGCGCGCATATGGCCGGCCGTCAGCTCGTCATCGACGCCGACCTGGGCCTGGGACAGGGGTCGGCCAGCGTGCTCACCAACGACCTGACCCACGCCTACGTCGACGAGAACATGGGCACATCGTGAGCCAGGTGAGCGAACCGATCGACATGGACGCACCGGTTCGCGTCGACGCCCCGGCGCGGGCCGGGGTGCTCGTCGAGGCGCTGCCCTACATCCGCCGGTTCCGTGACGCGGTCATCGTGGTCAAGTACGGCGGCCACGCCATGGAGACCCCGGCGTTGGCCCGGTGCTTCGCCGACGACATCGTCCTCATGCGGTCTGTCGGCCTGCGTCCCGTGGTGGTGCACGGCGGCGGGCCCCAGATCGGTGCGCTCATGAGCCGTCTTGGCCTCGTCCCGGAGTTCCGCGACGGTTTACGGGTCACCGACGCCGACACCCTCGATGTCGCTCGCATGGTGCTGGTAGGCAAGGTAAACCGCGACATCGTGTCGAGCATCAACGTGCACGGCCCGCTGGCGGTGGGGTTGTCGGGGGAGGACGCCGGGCTCCTGCTGGCCAGCGCCCGCCACGCCGATCTCGGCTTCGTGGGCGACGTGGAAGCAGTCAACCCGTCGATCCTGCACCGGCTGCTGGCCGAGGAGCTCGTCCCGGTGGTGTCGACGATCGGCGCCGACGCCAGCGGGCAGGCCTACAACATCAATGCCGACACCGCGGCCGGGGCCATCGCCGAGGCGCTCGGGGCCGCCAAGGTCGTCTATCTCACCGACATCGACGGGCTCCGTCTCGACGTCGCCGATCCCCGCACCCTGGTGAGCCGCGTCGTCGCCTCCGAGCTAAGGGCCCGTATCCGCGACGGCACCATCGAGGGGGGGATGATCCCCAAGGTGACCGCCTGCCTGCATGCGGTGGAGCACGGCGTCGGCTCGGCTCACATCCTCGACGGACGGGTCCCGCACGTCGTGCTGCTCGAGCTCTTCACCGATACCGGCGTCGGCACCATGGTCGCCCCCGACCCCGATACCGGCCCCGGTATCGGACCATGAACCGGCTCATGCCCACCTACCCGCCGCCGCCGGTGTGTTTCGTTCGTGGTAAAGGCACCCGGCTCTGGGACACCGAGGGCCGGTGCTACCTCGACTTCGTCAGCGGCCTGGCGGTGGCCAGCCTCGGCCACGCCCACCCGGTCGTGACCGAGGCGCTGGCCTCGCAAGCCGCCGCGCTGGTCCACGTGTCGAACCTGTACGGCAACGAGCACAACGAGCCCCTGGCCGCCGCGATCGACGCGCTGGTGTGCGGCGACAGCCCCGATGAGCATGGCGGCGTCTTCTTCTGCAACTCGGGGGCGGAAGCCAACGAGTGCGCCATCAAGTTGGCCCGCAAGTTCGGAGGACGAGGTCGCCACGTGGTGGTGAGCGCGTACGGCTCCTTCCACGGACGGACCCTGGCCACGTTGCACGCCACCGGCCAGCCGACCAAGCACGAGCCGTTCCAGCCGCTTCCCGAGGGCTTCCGCCACGTGCCGCTGGACGATCTCGGGGCCTTGACTGCCGCGGTCGACCCAACCGTGGCGGCCGTGCTGTTGGAGCCGGTGCAGGGCGAGGGCGGGGTCAACCCGGTGTCGGTGGACTTCTTCCGCGGCGCCCGGCGCCTGTGCGACGAGCGCGGCGCGCTGCTCATGGTCGACGAGGTCCAGACCGGCTTCGGTCGCACCGGCCGTTGGTTCGGCTTCCAGCACTTCGGCGTGCGGCCCGACGTCGTGACGCTGGCCAAGTCGCTCGGCAACGGCGTGCCCGTCGGAGCCTGCTGGGCGCGCGACGCCGTGGCCGCCGTGTTCGAGCCCGGCGACCACGGCACCACGTACGGTGGCCAACCGCTGGCGGCCGCCGCGGCCAGGGCGGTGCTGGCCGAGATGGTGCGTCTCGACGTGCCGACGTTGGCGGCCAAGGCGGGGGACCGCCTGGCCCAGGGGCTCGCGGCCCTCCCCGGGGTGACGTCCGTGCGAGGACGCGGCCTCCTGCTGGCGGCCGAGCTGGCTCCCGACGCCTGGCCCGGCGGGTCAAAGGCCATCGTGGCGGAGTGTCTCGCGGCGGGTCTGCTGGTCAACGCGGTCACGCCGACGTCGGTGCGGCTCATGCCCCCGATCACCGTGACCGACGACGAGATCGACGACGCCCTCGCCATCTTGGGCGCAGCCCTGGCCCGTGCCCTCGGCGGTACCGGGACCATCAGCGAGCAACCGTGAGGCACTTCCTCGAGGTCGACGATCTCGCCGCTGACGAGCTCGGCGACATCCTCGACCGGGCCGAGCGACCGGCACCACCGGCACGGCTGGCCCGACAGGGTGTCGCCCTGCTGTTCGAGAAGCCGTCCTTGCGCACGCGCCACTCGGCCGAGATGGCGGTCGTGCAGCTCGGGGGCCATCCGGTGACGGTGCGCGGCGACGAGATCGGCGCCGGCGCCCGCGAACCTCTCGGCGACATCGCCCGCGTGCTGGCCGGGTACCACGCGCTGTTGGGCGCCCGTGTCTTTCACCACGATCACGTCGAGGCTCTCGCCGCGCCCGATGCCCTGCCGGTGGTGAACCTGCTGTCCGATCGGTCCCACCCCTGCCAGGCCCTGGCCGACCTGCTCACGATGCGCCAGGAGTTCGGCGTCCTGGCCGGAAGGGTGGTGGCCTGGGTGGGCGATTTCACCAACGTGGCTCGCTCACTGGCCATCGGAGCGGCGCTGAGCGGCATGACCGTGCGGGTGGCCTCGCCGGTCGGGTACGGCCCGAGCGAGGCTGACCGTGATCGGGTGGTACTCGCCGGTGGGGCGCTCGACATCACCGACCGACCGCACGAGGCCGTCGCCGGGGCCCACGCGGTCCATACCGACGTGTGGACGTCGATGGGCCAGGAGGCGGACACCGAGATGCGGCGCCGGGCGTTCGAGGGGTTCACCGTCGACGACGAGGTCATGGGGGCGGCGACGCCCGGCGCGATCTTCATGCACTGCCTGCCCGTGCACCGCGGCGAGGAGGTCACCGCCTCGGTCGTCGACGGCGCCGACAGCAGGGTCTTCGCGCAGGCCGCCAACCGGTTGCCCACCTTCAGGGCACTGCTGTGGTGGCTCGTCGACCAGTCGGCGCCGGCCCGATGACGCACGCGCCGTTGGCCCGCCTGGCCAAGCACCAGCGCCAGCACCGCATCGCACGCCTGATCGACCAGCATGCGGTGACGAGCCAGGCCCGCCTCGTCGAGTTGCTCGAAGGCGTGGGTGTGGTGGCCACCCAGGCGACGGTGTCGCGGGACCTGGAGGAGCTCGGCGCCATCAAGGTCCGAGGCCACAGAGGAGAAGGTGTGTACGCGATCCCGGCATTGCCCAAGGAGCAGCGCGCGCCGGAGGACCACCTGCGCCGGGTGCTCGGCGACTGGGTGGTCGAGGTGGCGCATTCGGCCAACATCGTCATACTGCGCACCCCGCCGGGGTCGGCCCACGTGGTGGGGTCGGCCCTCGACCGCGCCGGCCTGCCCGACATCCTCGGCACCGTCGCCGGGGACGACACCCTCCTGCTCGTCATCGCGGAGCGCGCCGGCGGTGCCAAGGTGGCCAAGCTGCTCGGCGATCTCGCCGGCCTATGACGCCTATCGCCCTCACTCGTTCGCTTCGCTCACTCCGTTCGGGCGAGCTGGATGGCCGCCGCCTTCGGCGGCGCCGAACGACGCCTATCGCCCTCACTCGTTCGCTTCGCTCGCTCCGTTCGGGCGAGCTGGATGGCCGCCGCCTTCGGCGGCGC
>Ga0187893_10005190_pt1 | contig 23689 bp, 12 predicted proteins | sample MA1701074metaG_FD_139574 | JGI IMG/M metagenome (GOLD analysis project Ga0187893, IMG submission 139574) | White microbial mat communities from a basaltic lava cave in the Kipuka Kanohina Cave System on the Island of Hawaii, USA - MA170107-4 metaG ...
ACGACCCCTGCCGACGGACGCCTCGGCGATACCAGTCGCGTCAACGGGGCCGAATCGAAGGCCCGCGATCGCGCGTCGGAGGCGTTGGCGACGATCGGTCAAGGCCGCCATGCCCGGCACGTCGGCCGCGAAACCGCCAAGGGCGATGACCATGGCGCCCGCCTCGGCGAGGGCCACGGCATGCGTCAAGGTCTCGAGGGGAACAAATCTTCCTGCCGGCAGGACGACGGTCGCGTAGCGCGCGGCGCCGCCGGTGACAAGCGCCCGGCCGTCGACCCGGACCTGCTGCAGTTGGCAATCCGACACGAAGTCGTAGGTGTAGCCGCGGCGCTGCATCAGATCGCGCGCCGCTTCGAACGCGGTCCCTTGATCGGGCGCGTTGGCGCCGCCGAAGTGCGTCAGGCGTGCCTTCCCGGGATCGGCGATGAAGTCGTAAAACGGGTAGTACAGCAACACGTCGTGATCGGGCGCCCCAGACTGCAAGAACGACTGCACGCGCGTCACGTATTGATTGAGCGCCGGCAGATCCCGCCACCACGGATTGCGATCGTTGAACTCGACGGCCGCGTAGAAGAGCCATCCCGGCCACGGCGCATCCGCCGGCGACGCGGCGGTCCCGTGATAGACGACGTGATTGACGCCAGCCACGAAGTAGCGATCGAGGTGCGCGCGCACGCCGGCAAGGGTCGAGCGGAAGTGTTCGCCCAGCCAGGTGGCGGCTTCGGCGGCAATCAGCGTGCGGCCGGCCACATGGCCGGCCGAGGCCGCCCACTTGCTGCGCGAGATCTCGAGCCCCTCAGTTTCGGGAATGTCACTCGCGGCGTAGAGGTCGAGCAGATTCGCGGGCGACCCGTGCGCCTGGTTGCGCGTCACGCCGCCGTAGCGGTTGGCCCACGCGTCCCACTCGGTCGTGAAGGTCTCGAGCAGCAGATCGGAAACGGTCAGGCGGTAATCCGCCAGCACGCGGGCGCGCGTCTCGGCCGGACCGTCTCCCAGGAGCGCCGGCACGTGGTCGCGCAGATCGTAGCCGCGCCGCTGCTGAAAGGCCTCGAAGATCAACGGCGTCGCATCGGCCTGGCCCGTGGCGTCGTCCACTTCGTACGAGTCGTTGAAGAACGCCCGAAGGCCGGCCCGTGGCCGACCGCTGAAAGCGCGATCGAAGCGCTCGAGGTAGCGGCGGATCGCGTCGCGTGAGAAGTGATCGATGACGTTGCCCTCGCCGCCCGGAGCCGCACGCTCCACCAGCTTGCCGTGCGCGCCGAGAAAGACCGCATCGATGGTCCAGTCGCCAGCCGGCGCAGTCCAGTCGAGCCGGCGATCGGCGGTAACCCGGGGTGTGAGATCGAGCGCCGCGCCGCCACGGTTGCTCGCCACTACGGCCAGCAGCGGCACCTCTTTCGGATAGCGCACCTGCTCGAGGGCCAGCGCCTGGAGATCGGCATTGGCTTCGACCGGTTCGACGAGGTCCGTGATCTGGAGCGGCCGCGTGCCCGGACGCAGGAGCGGCTGGGCTTGCGTGGTCGTGGCCGGCGGCTCGCCGCGAGCGGTCTCACGCACTTCATAGATCTGGTTGCCGAGAGCGCGAACGAGCGGAGCCTGGCGCAGGCGAATCGGATCCCGAAGGCGCTCTCCCTCAGCCACGTGCCATCGCTGGAACAGCAGACCGTGAGCAGCATCGGCTTCGCCGACCCACGGGCCGCCGAAGGGCCAGCCGGTGCCCGTCGCCATGTCCACACCGAGCCCGAGACGGCGCGCTTCGCGGAGCGTGTGGTCGAGCAGTGTCAGCCAGGCATCTGATAGGTACGCCACGAACCGCGACTCGTGTCCGCGCACACCGTAAATCGGCGTCAGCTCGACGCCGCCGAATCCGGCTGCCCTGAGCGTTTCGAGCTCGCGCGTGATCGTCGCGGCATCGAGCGCGCTGCCCAACCACCACCAGCGGGTCCACGGTCGGGCCTCACTCGACACGACCGGCCAGTCCGCGGCTGCGCCTCGGGCCTGGCCGCTTGCGGTGTCAGCAGTGCCACCGGTGCCAAGAGTACCGGAGGCGGCAAGCGCGAGGGCGAGGCAGATTACTCGTGACATCTGAACTCGCCCTCAGCCTACGTCAGAACGTCACGCGGACTCCTAGCTGGACGTCGCGAGGCTTCATAACGGTGCTCGAATCGATGTTGCTCAGGCGCCCGAACGTGGCGTTGTTCGACGTCGTGGTGAGGTTGCCGATGCCGAACAACGTGTAGTTCTCGGCGTTCAATGCCTCGATACGCACCTGCACGCGCACGCGATCGCCGAACCGGATGTTCTTGGTGAGTCCGAGATCGAGCAGGTGATGCGCCTGGAATCGCACGTGCGGCAGCGTGGTCGGGAACGTGCGGATGTTGGCCTGGCCCAGGCCAATCTCGGTGGCCTGGAACGTCACCACCTGGCCCGTTGCGTTCCTGAACGGCTGTCCGTTCTGGGTGTAGAAGCAGGTCGTGTCGAAGATTGGCACGTCGACACCGTAGGTCCGGCCGCCGCTGCTGGTGCCCCACTGCGAGGTGAGCTCGCGCGGATCGCCACACGCGGGGTCGAAGTAGGTGTTCTGGTTGAACACGAGCGGAATCCCGGACTGCCACTCGTATTTCGTGCTGAATTGCCAGCCGCCGAGGATGGCGTCGAGCGCATTGTTCCAGTCGCCGCCCCACCGGCGCCCCCGGCCGAACGGCAGCTCGGCAACCGCAGCCAGCGTGACCCGGTGCGGACGATCTACGGAGCCGACGCGATCCTCCGGCTCCTCCCACGGGTTGAGCGGCGCGACCCTTTCGCGGAACCGCGACCAGGTGTAGGACGACTGCACCATCAGGCCATCGGTGAACCGCTTCTCGAGACGGCCCAACAGCGCATGGTAAGTATTCGTTCCGCGATACGACTCGACGCTGAGGTTGTCGAACTGCGGATGCTGCAGCAGCAGGCGGCGCCGCGCAATGGTGGCGCCGTTGCTGCCAGGCGTTTCCGGCGTCAGTCCCTGGAACGGGTTCGCCACTACCTGGCTCAGGAACGTCTCGGCGGTGTTGTCGCGGATCGGGCTCTGCGTGCGGTACTGCTGCGGAACGAAGTTGATCTGCTGGACAAACGGGACATGTGATCCCTTCTGGCCCAGATACGAGAGCTCGACCAGCCAGTGCTCGGCAAACTGCTTCTCGATGCCGACGCTGTAGCGCCAGTATTCGGGATTGGTCCGGTCGCTGAGAATGACTCCCGCGGCGGTGGCGGAGCCGATGCTCGCCCCCAGATTGGTCCGTAACCCAAGCGCCGACCCATTGGGTTGCAGCAGCTGACCAGAGGGCACTGGATTCGTGAGGTTCGCCTGGAAGGTCAGACCGTTATCAGTCGTCACCGGCACCGGCGTCTGGCGCGAGTAGCCGAGCTGATTCACGGGGTTGCCCAGACCGGGCACCGCGTTGATCTGGAACGGCGACACGAACAAGCCCGCGCCGCCACGGACGATGACGCTCGGCGAAACGGTATAGGTGAAACCCAGACGCGGCTGGAAGTTGTTGCCGTCGGCATCCCAGATGCCGCGATTCGCATCGTCCACGTACTGATAGCCGCCAAGCACCGCGAACTGCGACGCGGTCAGCGGCACGCCGGCGGGAGGATTCGCGGCAAACTGCACCTGCGCCTGCGCCTGGATCGGATTGGGCGTCGTAAAGTCGAAGCCCCCGATGTTGCGATTCTCGGCCTCGGTCAAACCCAATTCGAGGTCGTATCGGACGCCAAGGTTGAGCGTGAGACGTTCGCCGATTCGCCAATCGTCGTGGACGAAGAAGCCGTGGCTGATGGTGCGGTAGTCCTGTTCCGGGCGCAGCTCGATGAACGATCCGTTGAGCGGGATACCCAACATGAAGGCGGCGATGCCCTGGCCGAACTGATTGACGGCCGTGCTCGAGGCTCGCGTGTAGGTGCCGTCGAACGCGTAGGCGCCGCCGCGCCATCCCTCGTTGATTTCGGTCTGACGCAATTGCCGCCAGTCGTATCCGAACTTCCAGCTGTGGTTGCCGCGCGCCCACGTCAGGGTCGGCGCAAATTGCATGTTGTAGAACGGCTGGCGGCGTCCGGTGTTGAAGCCGCTCTGCTGCGCGCCAAGCGTGACCACGCGTCCGGCAGCGGTGGGATTCGACGACTCGATCGAGAAGCGCGGGATGTGCGGGTAGTCGCCCAGCAGCGCGAGCGTGCTCGCCGGATACCCCAGTTGCGAGGGCTGCAATTGCCCGATCGGCTGCAGGTCGTCGTTGAACCTCAGCCAGCTTCCTTTCACGTCGAGGAACAGCGCCGGCGACAACACGGCGGTGTGGCCGGCGGCGTAATTGGAATTGAACCGATCGGTGCCGCCGCGCGAAATCTCGACGCCGTTGATTTCGCCGGCGAAGTTGTGGCGCTCCTCGCGGCGGAAGTTGCGGATGAAACGGCCGTAGGTGCGGTGCGCCGGCGTCCACTCGTGATCGATGCGCGTCAATTGCAGGTCGTAGCCGTAGGTCCAGGGCTGCTCGGCGAAGAAGTTGTTCGACAGATCGGCCTGACCGGCCTGGTTGGGCGCCGGAAAATAGCTCAACACATTGGCGGCAATGGGATTGATGCGATTGGTCGGGATGATGTTGCCGGGAAACGGATCGCGGGTGACGACGCCATTGACCAGCCGCGCCGTTGCGGGGTCGAAGATCTGCACGCCGATTGCGAGCAGCTCAGAAAAATCACCGGAACGCATGCGCTGCGTCGGCACCGAGTTGGTGACGGTCTCGATCGTATCGTCTTGCAGTTTCTCGAACGACCCCATGAAGAACGTGCGGTTGCGGAAGATCGGGCCCGACAGCGTGGCGCTGAAGCGGTTGTAGTCGCGCGGCGTGACGCCAGTACCCAGGCGCTTCGAGGCGTAGAGCACCGCCGACCGGGTGTCGTCGCGGTTATAGAACGATGCCGCCCCGTGCCACTGGTTGGTGCCGCTCTTCAGCGCCAGGTTGACGTTGCCGGCGCCGGTGTGGCCGATCTGCGCGTCATACACGGCGGTCTCGACCTTGAATTCCTGAATCGCATCCGACGGCGGCTGGATGCCGACGCGCGCGCCCGAGACGATGTTGCTCGACCCGTCGATGGTGAACTCGCTGTTGATGGTGCCGCTGATGGTGAGGCCGCGCAGGTTGTCGTTGTCCATCGGCCGCTGCAGTGCGTAGGAGCGCTCGAACGACGCGCCCGGCACCAGCCGCGCCAGGCCGTAGGCGGTGCCGTCGCCCAGCGGCATTTCGCCGATCAGCTTGCTGTCGATCACCTGTCCCATCGTCGCGGTGCCGGTGTCGAGCAGAGGCGCGGTGGCCACGACCGTAATCTCCGTCGCAATGCTGGCAGGCTCCAGCGTGAAATCCACCTGCAACCGATCGCCGACGCGGACCTCGACGGTTTCGCGCACGGTGGTCCGGAAGCCGGGGAGCTCCACCGTGACGCGGTAGCTACCGGAGATCAGAAAGGGCGCGGTGAAGACGCCGCCGTCACCCGTGATCAGCACCATGGTGGAGCTGGTCGCGTTGTTGACGACGGTGACGGTGGCACCGGGCAGGACGCCCCCCGACGAGTCCGCAACCCGCCCGCCGATGCTGCCGCGCGAATCCTGCGCAGCGGCGGATGCGGTCGCCAGGACCGCGACGATCAACGTCAGCGCCAGCTGCGTCGATCGCCGCCGCAGGTGCGCGAGGTGCTGTGAGCCGATCCAATCCATGGGAGTGCCTCCTGCGAAAAACAAACCGGGTAAAGACAACACGTCATTTCTCCTGCATCCACGCCGGCGTGGCCACGAACCAGACGATCGTGGACGCGAGCATCCACACTTTCACGGCATCCAGATCGAGGCGGCCGGTTACGTACAGACATGCGGGCACGATTGTGCCGGCCAGCGCGATCGCCGAGGCGGAGACGGCGATTGGCTTCACGACCGTTCGACCCTCCCGAGCGTCGGAACGGCCGCGAGGTGGGCGACCGGTTGCTGCAGCGTGCGACTGAGCACGGCGTAGCTGAGCGCGGCGATGAACCACCCGGGCAAGCTGACGAAGTAAATCTGCACACCGACAGCCTGCACCAGTGCCACGCACGCCGCGAGGGCAATGAACCAGGTCAGGGCCGCAGCCCAATTGGTCCCGATCCCGGCGAGCTCGGCATATGCCGGTTCGAAACCCAATCGGCGGCTCAACCAGAAGTCGACGAAAATGATGGCGCCCATCGGCATCAGTACCATGCCGTAGAGCGCCACGAAATCCAGCAGGCGCATCGCGATCGCAGGGAACAGGCCTGCCAGCGTGCTCACTCCGCCGCTGATCAGAGTGGCCCGATACCGAGAGAGCCGCGGGAATGCACCCTGGAATGCCAGGCCGGCGCGATAGATCGTGGGGTTGGCGGTGGTCCAGCCAGCCACGACGACACAGACGATGCCCGCCAGGCCGCACGCGTTGTAGGCGAGCGGCCCGGGCAGCACCGCGGTGTTGCCGGGATCGCTGCGCAACTGCACCACGTAGAGAATCGAGGCCGCGATCCAGGCGATGTAGTGGCCGAGAAACATCCCTGCCGCGCTCGCCAGTCCGTACCACGAGCGGCGCGCATACCGCAGCACGCTGAGGTCGGCCATGCCGATGTGCATCGCCATATTGCAGAACCAGGCGAAGAACATCGTGTGCCAGAAGGTGAACTTGACCTGGCCCGGCAGCGGGTCGCCGCCAGTCCAGATCGTGGTCTGGGCCGCCGACCACAATTCCGCGAGTGACCCGACACCGATCTGGCGCAAGCCGATCAAGCCAAACGCGATGAACACCAGGACCATCCAGGGCGCCGCGATGTTGGCGACGTAGGCGACAAACGCGTAGCCGTAGGCGGCCACCAGGGTCATCGCCGCGCCGACGATCAGCACCGCCACCACCCACGCCACGCTGTTGGGATACACGTCGTTCAAGTGCGGCATCGGAAATGCGGCGAACACGCCCACCGCCGTCGCCGATACGCTGACCATCGCGCCGGCCAGACAGCAGAACATCAAACCGTTGGCCAGGTTGTAGACGGTGACGAGCCGCGGACCGCAGATCTTTTCGAGCTGGTAATAAAGGGTCAGCCGCGCGCGGGTGGCGATGGGCGCGGTCAGGAACGTCCAGCTCAGTACGGCGAGCAGGTTGCCGACAAAAAGGCCGGCGACGAGGTCGAACGCGCCGACGCCGGCGGCCACGAAGAGCGGACCGATCATCAGTTCGGTGCCGGCGGTGTGCTCGCCGGCGTACTGGCCGATGAAACTCTTGAGCCCGAGCTGTGCGTGCGCCGGCACGGGAGTACGCTCGTACTCACCGACCGCATCGACGGTCGTTGCGCCGGGATCAGCGCTCATCGGTGGCGTCTACGCTGACGTGACCATGACACGCCCGCAAGGCGGTCGAGCCTGGCGGCAGAAGTTTCGCATGAGTAAACAGGCTCGGGGCCTTGGAACCTCTGGAACCTCTGGAACCCCTGGAACCCCTGGAACCCCTGGAACCTTTAACTAGTGCCGCGCGTAAGTGTCGACTCCCATCAGCGCGTCGTTGGGATAGAAGTGTTCGACGTTCTCCCGCGTGATCACCTGGTGCTTGACGAAGGCCGCCGGCGGCACGGCGCGACGGCCGAGGATGTCCAGGGCCAGTCGAACCAGCCCGTCGCCGTACTTTTCCGGAAAGTACCCAATCGACGCCACCAGCGGCGAGCGCGGCCGGCGGAGCTCGGCCCGCGCATCGGGTTCCGCATTCTGGCCGGCAATGGCGCAGCCGCCGGCACGCCCGGCCTCTTCAAATGCCCGCGCCGCGCCGAGGGCGCTCGGATCGTTGGCCGCCGCGACCAGTACGCGTTTGGCGCCCGAGGTCCGCAGATGCCGCCGGACGCGTTCGAGCGCGGTCTTGAATTGACCATCGCCGTCGATGGAGGCGATTGGCCATCCGGCCGCCTCGCGAATCACGTCGCGGATGCCGGCCACGGCGCCGCGAATCCGCGACGCCGGGAGCGATCCGGCTCGGGCCAACTCGAGGAGCAGAATCTCGTCGGCCTGGCCGTTCCAGATCTGGCGCGCCCACTTTCCCAGGTAGCGTCCGGCCAGCAGCCCGGCTTCATAGTTGTTGGCGCCGAAATACGTCGCGCCGGGATGGGGAATGTCGATGGCAATCAGCGGAATCTTCGCTTCGTGGTACTTGGCGGCAATCGCCGGCGCCACCGACTCGTCGGTCTGAAACTCGATCACCAGATCGACGCTGTCGCGGATCAGCAGCTCGGCGTTCTTGAGCGCGATCCTAGGTTGATAGCGGTTGTCGACGACGATCAGCTCGAGACGTTCGCGCTCGGCGGCGCGGACCAGGCCGCGGTGCACTTCCTCGCCAAACGAGCTGTTCTGACCCTGCGACGCATAGCCGATGCGGTACTGTTTTCGCCGGCGGACCTCCGAGGTGAGCCGGTAGCGGTTGCCGTCGACTTTTTCGATGAACCCGCAGTGCCGCAGCGTGTAGAGCAGGCGAAAACACATCCCCTTGGCGAAACCGGTTCGTTCCATCACGTCCCGCAGGCGCAGGCCCTCGCCGGGGGGCTGAAACACCCACAGAATCTCGGACGCGTGGACGACGGATTTCACCAGATAGCCGTCCCGGTTGACCCGTTCGGCCGGTGGCCTGTCGGTCCGCTCTGCTGTCGGCCTGTTCCGGGGGCGAGGCATGGCGTTTTGTATAGCACAACACGGGCGCGCCGGACGGCGCCCCTTGCATCGCGGCGGCGGCCCCCCGATCCTCGACGCTTGACCGAAATCGCCGACCTCTGGCGCGAGGAAGAGGCCCGCTCGTTGAGCGAGCCTGAGTTGCTGCGATACCGATCAAATCTGCTCGGCCGGGACCTCCGGATAACGAATTTTGGCGGCGGCAATACCTCGGCAAAGCTGCCCATGCCCGATCCGCTCACCGGCGAACCAGTGGACGTGCTGTGGGTCAAGGGGTCTGGTGGCGATCTCGGCTCTGCCACGCTCGAGAGTTTCGCGACGCTGTCGCTCGAGAAATTCGAGCACCTGGCGCGGCGCTATCGCGGGCGCGAACAGGAGGACGAGATGCCCGCGCGCTTCGCGCACTGCACGTTCGGCCTCAATCCGCGCGCGCCCAGCATCGACACGCCGCTGCACGCGTGCATTCCGCACCGCCACATCGATCACCTGCACGCCGAGGCCGTGATCGCGCTCGCCGCGTCGGCGAATGGCGAGCGCCTGACGCGCGAGGCCTTTGGCGACGAGCTGGCGTGGGTCGGCTGGCAGCGGCCCGGCTTCGACCTCGGCCTGACCGTCGGACGCATCGCCAGCGAACGGCCGGAGTTGAAAGGACTCGTGCTCGGCGGTCACGGCCTGCTGACGTGGGGAGCCACCTCGCACGAGTGTTATCGGAACACGCTGGCGGTGATACGCCGCGCGGCCGGCTGGCTCGATGCGCACGGACGAGCCGCGCCCTTCGGGCCCAGCGCGGCCGCGCCGCTCGAGGCGACGGAACGCCGCTGCCTCCTGCACCTCGTTGCGCCGGCGTTGCGCGCGCTGCTCTCGCCGCTGTCGCCAAAGGTGATGCACCACATCGACTCGGCCGAAGTGCTCGAGTTCGTCGCGTCGGCCCAGTGCGAGGCCCTCGCGGCGAAGGGAACGACATGCCCGGATCATTTCCTGCGGACGCGGGTGCGCCCGCTCTACGTCCCGTTCGCGCCAGGCCGCGAGAGCCAGGCCGATCTGCTGGCGCGGCTGCCGGCGCTCGTGGCGCAGTACTGCGCGGAGTACTCGGCCTGCTACGAGCGGTGCCGGCAGCCGGACTCTCCGGCCATGCGCGATCCGCATCCGGTGATCGTGCTCGTGCCCGGGCTCGGCCTGCTCGCATTCCAGAAGGACAAGGCCACCGCGCGCGTGGCAGCAGAGTTCTACGAGAGCACCATCCGCATCGTCCGTTGGGCCGAGGCCGTCGATCGGTACGCGCCCATCAGCGAGCAGGAGGCCTTCAACGTCGAATACTGGTCGCTCGAAGAGGCGAAGCTGCAGCGGCTGCCGAAGCCGAAGAGCCTCGAGGGGCGTGTCGCCGTGGTGACCGGCGGAGCGGGCGCCATCGGCTCGGCCACCGCGTCGCGCCTGCTGGCTGAGGGCGCCGCCGTGGTGCTGCTCGATATCGACGCGACGTCGCTCGACCAGGCGCGAGCCGCGCTGGTTGCCACTCACGGCGCCGACCGCGTCCGGGCGATGCCGTGCGACGTCACGGGCGAAGCGGCGGTGATCGCGGCCGTTGCCACGGCGGTGTGTGAGTACGGCGGCCTCGATATCCTGGTGGCCAACGCCGGCATCGCGTCGGCAGCCACCATCGACGACACCGCGTTGTCGACGTGGCAGCGCAATCTCGACGTGCTCGCGACCGGGTACTTTCTGATCTCGCGCGAGGTTTTTCGGGTGATGAAGCTGCAGCGCGGCGGATCGATCGTGTTCGTGGGCAGCAAGAATGCGCTCGTGGCGTCGGCCGGGGCGGCGGCGTACGGCGCGGCGAAGGCCGCGGCGGTGCATCTGGCGCGATCGCTGGCCGCCGAAGGCGCCGAGCACGGCATTCGCGCCAACGTGGTGAATCCCGACGCGGTGATCCGCGGCTCGCGGATTTGGAATGGATCGTGGCGCGCCGAACGCGCCGCCAGCAATGGTATCGATCCCAGCGAGGTGGAAGAGTTCTACCGGCGACGCAGCCTGCTCAAGCGCAGCGTCTACGCCGAGGATGTCGCCGAAGCCGTATACTTTTTTGCGTCCGACCGATCCGCCAAATCGACCGGCAACATCCTGAACGTGGATGGCGGCATGGTGGCGGCGTTTCCGCGATGAACGGGGCCGAGCGGTGATTGATCCAGCGATTGTCACGCACGCCGCCGAACACAATCTCGAACGGCTGCCCGCGCTCGAAGACGACTACGCCCATCTCGGACGCCAGCTCGCCAGACGCGGCATCGCGATCGACGCGCTGCTCGATCGCGCCGCGCGGTTTCGCGTCGCGGTGCCCTCGTGGGCGTTGGCCACCGGCGGGACCAGGTTCGGGCGCTTCCCGATCGCCGGCGAGCCTCGCGTGGTGACCGAGCGGCTCGAGGACGCCGCGCAAATCCAGGCCCTGGTCCGCGTCACCGACGGCATCTCGTTGCATTTCCCGTGGGACCTGACCGGCCGGCCCGCCGATCTGAAGTCCGCGATCGGGGCCTGCGGGTTGCGGGTGGATTCCACCAACTCGAACACGTTCCAGGATCAGCCCGGCCAACGCCACTCGTACAAGTTCGGCAGTCTGACCCACACGGACGCGTCCGTTCGCCGACAGGCGATCGAACACAACGTGGAATGTCTTGGGCTCGCCGGGTCTCTTGGCGCCGCGGCTCACACGGTGTGGATCGGCGACGGCGGCAATTTCCCGGGCCAGGTGCACGCCCGCCGCGCCTTCGAGCGTTATCTCGACAGCCTGCGCCAGATCTACGCGCGGCTGCCAGACGGCTGTCGGCTGTTTCTCGAGCACAAACTGTTCGAGCCGGCGTTCTATGCAACGGTCGTGAACGACTGGGGCACGAGCTATGTGGCGGCCCGCGAGCTCGGCCAGCGAGCCCTCTGCCTCGTCGACCTGGGACATCACGCACCCAACGTCAACGTGGAGCAGATCGTCGCCCGCCTGATCCATCTCGGCAAGCTCGGCGGGTTTCACTTCAACGACAGCAGTTATGGCGACGACGACCTCGACGCCGGATCGATCAAGCCGTTTCAGCTGTTCCTGGTTTTCAACGAGCTGATCGACGCCGATCGCGAAGGCGTGGCCGGGTTCAATCCCGCTTTCATGCTCGACCAATCCCACAACGTCACCGACCCGATCGAGTCGCTGGCGACGAGCGCCATCGAGCTGGTGCGCGCCTTCGTGCAGGCGCTCGCGGTCGACCGCGAGGCGCTGGCACACTACCAGTCCGCCAACGACGCGGCGATGGCGCTGCAGACGCTGAAGCAGGCGTTTACCACCGACGTCTCGCCGATCCTCGCCATGGCCCGGTATCGGGGAGGCGGCGCCATCGACCCGGTGGCCGCGTATCGCGCGAGCGGCTATCGCCGGCGAAAGGCCGCCGAGCGGCCCGCCGTGCCGGCGCGCGCCGTCCCAATTTAGCGCTGCGCGGCCTCGAGATCGGCATAGCGATTCCGTGCGGCGCGCCATCGCGGCACCGGGCGCGGCTCGAACCGACGCGGCGGATCGGCCGCAGCCAGCCGATGCCGGCCCTCCTCGATCGACGACACGTCGCCGCCGGCCATCGCCTGCACGCACAGATTGCCGAGCGCGGCCGCTTCGACCGGACCAGCCAGCACCGGCCGCGCGCTGGCGTCGGCGGTGGCCTGGTTGAGCAGGTCGTTGAGCGCGCCGCCGCCGATGATATGAATGCCGCGGATCGACTCGCCGGTGAGCCGTTCGATATCGGCGACAACCGAGGCGTACCTCAGCGCCAGAGAGTCGATGATGATGCGCGTGAGCCCGACCGGATCATCCGGCGCGGGCTGTCCCGTCTCCTCGAGCGCCAGGCGCAGTTCAATTGTCATGCTCGGTGGATTGAAGAAGCGCGCCGCGTCTGGAAACACCAGCGCGACGGCCGCCGGCGCGGCCGCGGCGCGCGCCAGCAACTCCGACAGCGTCGGCGCGACGCCGTGCGCCGACCATTCGCGTACGCAGCTGTCGAGAATCCAGAGACCCATCACGTTCTTGAGGAATCGAACCGTCCCGCCGACACCGATTTCGTTGGTGAAGTTCGCAACACCCGCTGCTGAATCCAGCAGCGGCGCCCGCCGTTCAACTCCAACCAGCGACCAAGTACCGGACGAAATGAACGCCCATCCCGCGGTCAACGGTGTGCCGGCCACGGCGCTGGCCGTGTCGTGGGTCGCCGGTTGAATCACGCGAATCTCGGGCAGCTCGAGGGCGTCCCGCAGATCCGATCGCAGTGAACCCAGGACGGCGCCGGCCGGTTTCAACGGCGGCATCAGGTGGCGCGGCAGGCCGAGCTCGGAAAACAGTTCAGCGTCCCAGTCCCGATCGCGGGCATTCAACAATTGTGTCGTCGACGCGTTGGTCGGCTCACTCGTCTGCGACGCGCACAGGAAGTGGTGACAGAGATCGGGGATCATCAGCAGCCGCGTCGCCTCCGGCGGCAACCCTGACTCGACGTGGGCGACGAGCTGGAAAAGCGTGTTGAACGGCAGACGTTGAATCCCTGTCGCCTCGAAGAGACGCGATTGCGAAACCCGCGCCAGCACCCTGTCGGTCACACCGGCGATCCTCTCGTCGCGGTAGCAGACAGGGTCTTCGAGCAACCGGCCCTCGTCGCCGATCAGGGCGTAGTCGACACCCCAGGCGTCCACCCCAACCGAATCGAGCGCGCCGCCGGCCCTTCGCGCGGTGTCGGAAGCGCGAACCATGCCCTCGCGAAGACCGGCAAGTAGGGCCGCGGCATCCCACCGGAGGTGCCCGGCGCGGCGGCGCGGCGCATAGGTGAAGCGGTGCACTTCCTGCAGTGCCGGCGCCGGCGTATTCAGGGCGCCGACGAAGACCCTGCCGCTGCCGGCGCCGAGGTCGGCGGCGGCCCGGAAGATCGCGGACGGGCTCAAGGTGCCTCGAGGTGAAATACCTCTTGCAGGTCGGCGGTCACGGGGCTGTCGTCGTCGCGGGCCGGCATGATCTCGCGCATGTAGCGCCACCATCGGCGGCAGACCTCGGAGGCGCCAATGGCCGCCCAGTGGTCTTCACTGGCGACTTCGACATAGCCAAACAGATCGTTCGTGGCCGGATCGAGGTAGATCGAGTACGTGCGCACGCCATGGCGAATGAGCTGATCCTGCAGCTCCTGCCAGATCGGCGAGTGCCGGCGCTCGTACTCGACGTGCTGTCCGGGGAACACCGACGCGCGGAAGGCTTTGCGAATCACCCCGTCAGCATGGCGGCCCCGTCCCCGGCGGGGCACCATCGTTCCGCCGCACGATGGAAGTTTCAGATCGCAAAACCTCGCGGCGGCCAGGGAGTCCACAGCAGCGGCTGGCGGACGAAGAAATTGCGGATCACCTCTTCGACCGTCGAATCGGCGGGCAGCCGCTGCCAGAGGCGCACGTAGTCAGGTTCAGCCAGCGCCAATCCCGCGAACAGCAACGACGGGTGCCGCATCGGCCACTCGTCGTGATACATCACGTCCGGTTTGTGCGGCCACGCATGCTGGTTGGCCATGAACGGGACCATGTATGCGACCGCCTTCCTGATACCGCGGCGGTCAGGCAGCTCGAAACCCCACAGATCATCGGCCGGGGTCGAGAGAATCTGACACACGGTCGTCATCGCATCGAGGTTGAACAGCGAATAGCCATACGGTTTGGTGCGACGCAGCTCCTCCGGAAAACTGCCATCGGCGGCAATCTGGTTCGGCACCAGCACGGTCTTGTAGCGAGTGCGGCAGAACTCGCTGAGGTCCTGCCTGCCGGTGAGCCGCGCGAACTCTGCAACTTGCATCACCCAGCAGGTGCCGTGATTGTTGCGCGCCTCACGCTCGTCGACGCCGTACTGATGTGTGGTCATCCAGGTGACGTAGCGCGAGAACCACTCGATCACCGCGTTGAGGTCGGCCGGCGACAACGCCTTCGCGTCGGCGATCACCGGAATCGCGCGCGCAACCTCGACGAGGTGAACGGTATCGATGATGCCGATGCCGCGACCGGTGAAGCGGCCATGGATCGCCTGGGCATAGAGCAGATGCGGGTTCATGCGCGTGGCGGCGTCGACAAACCACGCGCGCAGGTGGCGGGCGGCATGGTCCGCGTAGCGGCGCTCGCGCGTCAGGAGGTACGCGGCAGCCAGCGCCGGCACCTGCAGACTCAATCGCACCATCGCCCGCCGGTGCTCGACAAAGTTTTCGGGATTCGTCATCCCGTCGCGCTGGAGGTACGGACCGCTCGGGTTGGCGGGATCCGGCCACCAGTAATCGCCTTCGGAAAAGAAGTCGTGCCGGCCGCCGGCACTGCGCGGGCTGGACGCTGCCGTGATGGTGCGCGGCGACTCGACGAGATACCGATCGGCGGCAGCGAGCACGCGACGACGTTCCCCCGCCGCCAAGTCAACGGGGGCGAGTTGGACTCGCCCCCGTAGACCGGTCACCGAAAGCGCCAGGAACGTGCGTCTGTTAATAGCTGAACCTCGCGCTCAATTGGAGTTGCCGCGGCGTGCCGTTCATGCTGGTGATTCTACCCACGGTGGCCGGGTTGTCGATCGCCACGGCGGGATTGCCAAGATTGATGTTGTTGAAGATGTTGAACGCCTCGAGCCGGATCATCAGGTTGCGGTTGGCGCCGGCGCGAATGTTGCGCTGGATACCGAGATCGAAGTTCCAGAATCCAGGCGCGCGCAGGATGTTGCGGCCGGCATTGCCGAAGCTGTTCACCGGAATCGCGAACGCGGCGGGATTGAACCAGCGATCGGCGTTGGGACTGTCGACCGCCGGATCGCCGACCAGGTTGGGACGCGCGTAGCCGGTGTGCCCGAGGTTGGCGGGATCGCCGCCAACGGTGGGCGTGAACGGCTGCCCCGACCGCGCGATGAAGAACGGATTCACCTGCCAGCCGCCGAGAATCGCCGATGCGACCCCGTCGCGCACCCACTTCTTGCCAGCGCCAAACGGGAGCTCGAACACGCCCGCCCAGGTCACGATGTGCGGCACGTCGTAGCTCGATACCGCCCTGTTGCCCTCGATGTCGTGATAGTTCTGCACGGTGGCGCCGCCGCCAATTCCGCCCTCGGCGTTGAACCAGCCGCTGCTGGTGTCGATCGATCGCGACCACGTGTACGAGAACAGGCTCGAGATGCCGTCAGTGAACCGCTGCTGCGCCTTGAGCTGCAGGGAGTTGTACTTCGACATGCCGATGTCGTCGGAGTAGGTGAACGTGCCGTTCAGGTGCGGATACGGCCGCATCGCGTCCCGCTCGGCGGCGGTCAGGCGGCGGCCCGTCGCATCCACGGCGGCGGTCCGCGGCGCCTGCGGCCGGCCCGCATACTCCATGCGGCCGTTGCGGCTGCCGACGTACGCCACGCCCACCATCATCGTCCGCGTGACCTCACGCTGCAGCTCGACGTGCCACTGATGCGAGTAGGCGTTCTTGCGATCCGGATCGTTGTAGAAGCCCTCGCTGTTCCACGGCGCCGCGCGCGGCGCCAGGAACGGCAGGCTCTGGATGTTCTCGATCCGCGTGACGACTCCGGACTCGACGTTCATGGTGCCGGTGTCGATGCCGGAGAACTGCGGCCATCCCCAGGTCTCGTATTGATGCTGCCCGTACTGACTGCGCGACACCATCGAATCCCACAACAGCGCGTAGCCGCTTCGCAACACCATCTTGTTGGTCAGCTGCCACGCCAGGCCGGCGCGCGGGCCCCAGTTGTCGGTGATCGGCTTGAGGATCCGATCGCGCTCGCCCGTCACGCGGATGAATTGATTGAACGGGATCGACGAGAGTGCCGACGGCAGGCAAGGCGGCGCCTGGCCTGAGCAGACCGGCGGTGTGGAATCCAGGCCAATCAGCCACTCCCCGGTATTCATGTCCGGGCCGCTCTGGAAGCCATAGTTGCCGTTGACGCGCGTGACGTAGTCGTAGCGCACTCCATAGGTGAGCGTGACGTTGGGACGGAGCGCCCACTGATCCTGGACGTAGCCCGACAGCGTCGACGTCTGGAAATCGATGTAGCCCTCGTCTGGGATGAAGCCGGTAATGCGCGACGGCAGGCCGAGCAGTGCCGAGGCGATCGGATCGCCGGTGGCCGCCGTGTTCTGGGGATCGCGCGTGGCTTCGGCGCTGAAGTTGATCTGGCCGAACTGGTTCCGCTGCAGCCGAGAGATCTGCAGCATCTGGAAACCGAACTTCAAATTGTGGTTGCCGCGCAGCCAGGTCAGATCCGCGGCCGCGTTCCAGTTCGGGTTGCCCCGCTCACGCGGGCCCTGGATGCCGAGATTCGGCAGGTTGGTCCACGGCGCGTTCAGGCCGGCGACGATGTAGCCATGGAACCGATCGAGCTGAGGCAGCCCGGCCTGGACGCCGAGGCCGGCGTCGTGTTCGAACGGCGCGTCTTCAGTGGGCTGCGTCGCCACGCCGGCGCGCGCCTCGAACATCAGGTTCGACCCGAACACGTGGAACAGCCCGCCGCCGTAATTCCGATTGATGGCGTCGGGTGTGCGGAAGCCCTGGTCGCCGACCGGAATCCAGTTGTTGATGCGGCGCTCGGTCCAGCGGAAGAACAGGTTGTCGCGCGGGCCGAAATGATGATCGACGCGCACCTGGAAGGCGTTCGAATTGCTCTCCTGATCGCGGAACTGCCGGAAGTTGTCGACCACGCTGCCCGGCAACGTCGGTCTCGGCATGTAGGCCTTGAGGAATGCCTGCATCGTCGGCGAGATGAGGTTGGCCGGAATCACATTGCCCGGGAAGGGGTCGCGCAGCAACCGGCCGTTCTCGATCCGCGTCGTAAACGGGTTGTAGATGGTGCGGCGATGGAACGCCTGCGAGAAGTCGCCGTCGAGCTCGCGCGCGCCGGGAACGGTGATGCGCGTGTCGGGGCGGTCGCGGTATCGCCATCCATCGTACGACCCGAAGAAGAAAGTCTTGTTACGAAACAACGGACCGCCAAGGTTGGTCGCGAACTGGCTCTGCCGGAACGGCGGCGGCGACCCGGTCGCCCCGTCGCGGAATGGATTGCGCGCCACGAACTTCTCGTTGCGGAACGCGCCAAACGCCGCGCCGGCGTGGCGATTGGTGCCCGACTTCGAGGTCATGTTGACCACGCCGCCGGTGACGCCGCCGAACTCCGCCTTGTCGCTCTGCGACTCGACCTTGAATTCCTGCAGCGAGTCGAGATCCGGCAGAGCCACATACGTGCCGGCACGCACGCTGGTGTTCACGATGCCGTCGACGTAATACACCTTCGATCGATTCTGCTGGCCCTGGATCGAGGCGTTGACGAACATCGATCCCGGCATGCCCGAGTTGCCTTCCGTGCCCAGCGCGAGCTCGCCGCCGCCGTTCTGTCCGGGCCCTTGAGCCGTAGAGATCGGATTCACGCCCGGCGACAGCAACAGCAGCGGCGTGAAGTTGCCGCCCTGGATTGGCAGATCGCGAATCACTCTCTGTTCGACGACGTGGCCGAGGCCGACCGATGCGGTCTGCAGCAGCTCCGATTGCGCCGTCACGGTCACGGTTTCCGTAGTGGCGCCGACCTGGAGGGCGACGTTGCGGCCCACCGTTTCGTTCACGCCGACCGCAAACGGCGTCGTCTTCGCGGCGGAGAAGCCGCTGAGCTCGATCGTCAAGTCGTAGGTGCCCGGGCGCACGTTCACGAACGTGTAGAAGCCGCTGTCGTTCGTGACCCGCGTGGAGGAGATGCTCGTTTGCCGATTGGTCAGCGTGACGGAAGCGCCCGGGATCACGCCACCAGACGAATCGGAGATGGTGCCGCTGACCGTCCCCATCGAGGATTGCGCGAGTAGGTGTCCGGCGCCGGCGAGTGAACACAGCACGACAAGCGAGACAAGACGTCTAGTCATCCAACCGTCCCTCCTGCCCGCCGCATCTCACTGCCGCGGCGGGGCCTCAGTCGGGCCGGATTGCAACATGCTTTAACGGTAAAGTAAACGGAGTTCCCGCTACTCGAGGCCCAATCGCGCGGCCGAGGCCCCGGGGTAACGGTTACCCGACGATGCGGACGTCGCGTCGAAGGATGGCTTACTGCACGCGCTCGACGTAACTGTCGCCGGTGATCATCCGCACCACGCGGCCGTTCTCCTCCACGAACCGCACCACTTCACCCACGGGCCCGCCGCCGGCGTTCGCGGCGAAACGGAATTGCCCGTTGCCGATCGGCTCGAGCCGCGTCGGATTGTCGAGAGTCGCGGCGCTCGGAGTGATGATGACGAGCCGCCTGTTCATCTCGATCACGTGGGTCTCGCCGCCGCGGCCGCGATACAGGCCGGCGAATCGCGACCACGCCGGATCCCACGTCGTGGTCGTGGCCGCAGGTGTCTGGGCCTTGGCCACGGCCTCCCCGACCGTGTTCATCAACTGCGTCGCCATACCGCCTGGGTTGGCGTCGTCGGCGTTGGTCAGCACGATGACGCCGACTCTGCCATCGATCTGCAGCAGCGTGTTGGTCTGATAGCCGGGGTAACTGCCGCCGTGTGAGACGAACACCTTGTCGCGTTCGCGTCGGACCGAGAAGCCAATCCCGTTGCCCTGCGTCCAGTTGTTCTCGAGCATGCGGATGCGATGCATGTCGCGCAGCGAGCCGGTGCTGAGGATGTTGCGGCCGCCCATGCGGCCCTTGCGGAACTGGGCCGAGACGAACTTCGCCATGTCGTCGACAGTAGAGGTGATGCCGGTGGCGGCGGCCATTCCGCGCGCGTCGATGAACGGGTTGATGGCGCGCGTGGAATCAGGCATGAGACGTCCGTACCCCACGGCCAGGCCGTCGAGGTTGCGATCGACGCTCGAATTCGACATGCCGAGCGGCTGGTAGATGTGCTGATGCACATAGTCCGCCCACCGCTGACCGCTGACGGCCTCGATGACCATCCCCGCGATCGAGTACGCCAGGTTCGAGTATTTCCATCGCGTGTCGGGGGGATAGGCTGCCTGCCGATCGGGCATCAGCGCCTTCAGCTGCTCGGTGGTGGGAAAGTTGAAATCCGTCCAGTGCGAACCGGCCTCTCGCTGCAGGCCCGATCCGTGCGTCAGCAGCTCTTCGATCGTGATCGGCGGATCGTCAGGGTCCGCCGGCTTGACGCGGAACCACGACAGATGCTGCGACACCGGATCGTCGAGGCGCAGCTTGCCCTGCTCGCGCAGCTGCATGATGGCCGTCGCGGTGAACAGCTTGCTATGCGACGCCATGCGGAACTTCGTCTGCGGCGTCATCCGGACTTTGCGTGCGGTGTCGGCAAGTCCAAACCCCTTCGACCAGATCAATTCCTGATCGGCGACGACGCCAATGGCGACGCCCGGCAAATGGCGGGAGATCATCTGTCCCTCGAGCCACGCGGTGAACAGACGTTGTGCGGCAAGCACGTCCGCATCGCTGGCCACCGCCGCTGTGGATTGCGCGCGCACGGCCGGCGCGCTGATGGCCAGAGCGGTGGCGATCGAGGCAACGGCGATTGACAATCGGGCGATTGAGATGTTGCTCATGGCCGGGAGTATACTGCCGCCCGGAGGACACCATGATCCTGCGGACGATGTTGGTGGTTTTGCTGACGGCTGCTCCCGTCAGCGCCGAAGTCATCCGGATCGAGGTGAAATCGCGCGGCGATTTGTCGCCGCAGCCGGTGGGGGCAACGGGACCGTACGAGCGGCTGACCGGTATCATTTATTTCGCGGTCGACCCGCGGAACCCGGTCAATCAGATCATCACCGACATCGACAAGGCCCCACGAAACGCCCAGGGCAAGGTCGAATTCTCCTCGGACTTCGAGCTGCTCAAACCGAAAGATCCGGCGCGCGGCAACGGCACGATTCTCTACGAGGTGTCGAATCGCGGCGGTCGCGGCATGGTGAACTTTTTCAATCGCGGCGGCGGCCAGATCGATCCGCGGACGGGCCGCGCTCCGGGCGACGAATTCCTGTTCGCGCATGGCTTCACTTTGATGTGGATCGGCTGGCAGTTCGACGTGCCGCTGCGGCCGGAGTTGCTGCGCGTGAATGCGCCGATTGCGAAGAACGCCGACGGCAGCTCGATCACCGGACTCGTGCGCAGCGACTTCGTCGTCATCCAGCCGGCCACGGAAGCGTCGCTGGCCGATCGCAATCACCAGGCCTATCCCGTCTCCCACCCGAACGACCCCGCGACGATCATGACGGTCCGCGACACGGTCGAAGGCACGCGGCGGACCATCCCGCGATCCGATTGGCAGTTCACGGCCGACGGGAAGAGCGTGCGGATGACGGCGGGCTTCGAGCCGAAGCAGATCTACGAGGTGGTCTATCGCGCGCAGGATCCGGCGGTGGTCGGCGTCGGCCCGGCGGCGATCCGCGACACCATCTCGAAGATCAAGTACAGCGGCGCCGTCGAACTGGGATTGCCGGCCGGCAGCATCCGGCGCGGCATCGCGTTCGGCATCTCGCAGAGCGGCCGCTTCCTGCGCACCTATCTGTACTACGGGTTCAACGAGGACGAGTCACGCCGCAAAGTATTCGACGGCGTGATGCCGCACGTGGCCGGGAGCGGCCGCGGCAGCTTCAATCACCGCTTCGCGCAGCCCTCGCGCGACGGGCATCCGTTCATCAACTTCTTCTACCCGACCGACATTTTCCCCTTCACCGATTCGGAACAGACCGATCCGGTCACGGGGATCACCGACGGACTGCTGACGCATGCCACCAAGCCTGCGTTCCGGCCGAATATCTTCTACACGAACTCGTCGTATGAATACTGGGGCCGCAGCGCCTCGCTGTTTCACACCACTGCCGACGGCACGACCGACGCGCGGCTGCCGGCCAACGTCCGGGGATATCTGCTGTCGGCCGGACAACACGGCGTAGCCGGCTTCCCGCCCACCCGATCGATCGGGCAACAACTGAACAACCCGCTCGACTACCGCTGGGCAATGCGCGCGCTGCTGGTGGCGATGAACAAGTGGGTGACCGACGGCACCGCGCCGCCGGCGAGCGCGTTGCCGCTCGTGGAGAACGGCACGCTCGTCTCGCCCGGCCGCATGAGCTTCCCGAAACTGCCGGCGGTGAACGTGGCCACCGTACCGCACAAGGCCTACCGCGCCGACTACGGACCCGATTTCATCAAGAAAGGCATCGTCGTGAACGAGCCGCCGGCGATCACGTCGGCCTTTCCGATCCTGGTGCCGCAGGTGGACGCCGACGGCAACGAGGTTGCGGGCATTCGCATGCCCGAGCTGTCGGTACCGATCGCCACCTACACCGGCTGGAATCTGTTCAACGAGAAATCGGGGCCGACCAACGTCGTCTCGAGCATGCAGGGGTCGTTCATTCCGCTGGCGAGGACGAAAGCCGATCGCGATCGCACGGGCGATCCGCGCAAGTCGGTGGAAGAACGATACCGCGGGCGCGATCAGTACCTGGCGGAGATTACCAAGGCCGCGAACGATCTCGTGGCGAAGGGCTATCTGCTCAAGGCTGACGTGACGGCCCTCGTCGAACAGGCCGGCACTCGTTGGGACTACGTCAACGCAGCTAGGACCGAGACGCAACGGTGACGGCCTGATGGCCTGCTCTTAACGTGGCGCAAGGCGGCGGATTGTTCCGTCGCCTTTGTTCAACAGAAACACCTCGCCGTTCGCTCCCGATCCGAAGCGGAGGTCCGCGCGCGTCGCGGGCTTCCGCCCCTGCGCTTCGTTCTTCTGCTTGATCAGCTGCAACAACGTTTTGTGCGAACCGCCGTCCTCGAACAAAATGCGCCGGATGGGATCCTGACCGCCGCTGGGCAGCTTGTCGGCGTGGATGTAGAACACTTCCCCGCTCGGGTTGTCGCCGAACAGCAGCAGCCCCGTGAGCGATTTGATTTCCGTGGCGCGATAGACCGAGCCCATGGTCACCGCGGAATTCGGCATGAGCAGATCGTCGGGCTGGCCGTATTCAACGACCGGATAGATCATCTTCGCGTCGGCGCGCTTCCCTTCCAGGTGCACGCCCTGGCGGCTGAAGAACTTGTAGCTGCCTTCCCAGTCGTTCCAGCCATAGTTGCCGCCGGCGCGAATCAGAGAGACTTCTTCAATGGTGTTCTGGCCGATGTCGGCAACGAACAAATTACCGTTGCGTGGATCCCAGGTGAAGCGCTGAGGGTTGCGCAGGCCGACGGCATAAATCTCGGGCAGAGCCGAGGCGTCTTTGACGAAGGGATTCCCTGGTGGAATTCCGTACTTGCCGTTCTTGCTGTTGGTGCCGAGCGGATCGATGCGCAGCATCTTGCCGAACGCCGAGGACATGTTTTGCGCGAGATCGAGCGGATCGCCGCCGCTGCCGCCGTCGGCGGAGCCGATGTAGAGCAATCCGTACTCGGGCGTGCCCTGTTTCGCGAGCGGATTGAACGCGATCTGTCCGCCGTTGTGATTCGCGAACGGATGCTCGAAGCGCATCAGCTCGCGCGGCGCCCCGCCGTCGTAGGTCGCCGCCGCGGGATCCTTCGCGGTCCACTCCAGCAACACCATGTCGTGAGTGTTGTTGCCGCCGCCGGGAACGAAGTCGGGCGGAGGCTCGGTGTTGCTCGAGTCGGTGAAAGTGTAGAACTTGCCGAAGCCGGGCGCACCCTTGCGCGCAAAATCGGGATGGAACGCAAAACTCTGGAAGCCGCGCTCCGAGCCCTGCGAGTTGACGCGCACGTTCCACTCGGGCGCGTTGATATCGAGATACCGCCCCACCTGCTTGCCGTCGCGGCTCACCGCGTAGAGCGGACCACGCATGTCGTTGACGAACATTCGCCGCGTGCCCGGCTCGTCGCTGAGCAGCATCATCCGCGCCGGCGCGCCGTTGAAGTCGGGCACGGTGGCGAAGTCGACCGCGCGCACCGCGATGACGCCTTCCGACGCGGCGATCGGTTGTGGAAACGGATCGTTGCTGACACCCGGCGGTGGC